>Ga0265316_10000120_pt1 | contig 84914 bp, 66 predicted proteins | sample 4522metaG_FD_202092 | JGI IMG/M metagenome (GOLD analysis project Ga0265316, IMG submission 202092) | Rhizosphere microbial communities from Carex aquatilis grown in University of Washington, Seatle, WA, United States - 4-5-22 metaG | ecosystem: Host-associated > Plants > Roots > Rhizosphere >... | reverse complement strand
ACGAACACCGGGACCGTCACGCCTACCCAGACTGCAACGGCGAATACGACGAACACCGGATCGGTGACGACAACGGGCACGCAGACAACGACAAACACCACGACCCAGCCCTACGTGGGCAGCGCATCAGGCGCAAGCAACTACTGGAATTTCAACGAAACTACGACCGGTACCTATGCCGATAGCCAGGGAGCGCAAACAGGGACGGGCACTGGGACCGGGATTGCCACCGCCACGAGTGTGTGGGCAGGGGCGGTAGAGTTTGCGAACAGCGGCTCGCCGGCGGACAGCTATATCTCCCTGCCCGGTATCGACTCGACCCCGGCCTTTGGCACGGCGATCGGTGGATTTTCTGTCGCGGCGTTCATCTATCCCAACAATCCAAGCAACACCCAAGCCTTCATCGCCTACGATGGCAACAAGCCCAATAGCACGAATACTGTTGTGACCACCAACACGAGTACACAGGGTGGCTTCCGTTTGATGTCGAGTCCCCCCAACAATTCCAACCAGCTTTGTGTGGACGACAACAGCGGCAATACGTGGCTTTGCAGTGGATCTCTGAACTCAGGTTGGACCCTAGTCGTGGCGACGATAAAGGGCTCCACGAAGACCTGGACTATCTATCAGTACAACCTGAACGGGGACGGCTCCTGCCCCGGTTCAGCCTTTACGAAGTCAACCACTAGCATCAGCACGTCATTCCTCGCCACCACCGGAACTTGGCGCTTTGGTGCCAGTGGCACAGACAAGAAATTTGGGCTGAATGGAAAGCTAGATGAGGTGCGCTTCTGGAACGCGGAGCTGAGCTCGGCTCAAGTCTCTGATCTGTGCACCTACGTCAAGGAATGGGTGACGCCCGTGACCGGGACGGCAACAGTAACGGGGACTGTGACGTACAAGCCGACGGCCACGCTGACGGCGAGCCAGACCTACCCGTCGACCGCGACCGTGACAGGAAGTCAGTCCTACCCATCGACCGCGACGGTGACCGGGAGTCAATCATACCCGTCGACCGCGACCGTGACAGGAAGTCAGTCCTACCCATCGACCGCGACGGTGACCGGGAGTCAATCATACCCGTCGACCGCGACGGTGACAGGAAGTCAGTCCTACCCATCGACCGCGACGGTGACCGGGAGTCAATCATACCCGTCGACCGCGACGGTGACAGGAAGTCAGTCCTACCCATCGACCGCGACGGTGACCGGGAGTCAATCGTACGCGTCGACCGGGACGGCGACGGGCAGCAAATCCTACGGAGCGACCGTGACGATGACCGGGAGTCAGTCTTACGCATCGACGTCGACAGTGACGGGAAGTCAATCATATGCATCGACAGCGACAGTAACAGGGAGCCAATCGTACCCATCGACCGGGACGGTGACGGGGAGTCAATCGTACGCGTCGACCGGGACGGTGACGGGGAGCCAATCGTATGCGTCGACCGGGACGGTAACCGGTAGCCAATCGTATGCGTCGACCGGGACAGTGACGGGGAGCCAGTCGTATGCGTCGACCGGGACAGTGACGGCGAGTCAATCGCGTGCGTCGACCGGGACAGTGACGGGGAGCCAATCGTATGCGTCGACCGGGACGGTAACCGGGAGCCAATCGTACGCATCGACATCGACGGTGACGGCCAGTCAATCGTACGCGTCTACGGCCACGGTATCAGCCAGTCAATCGTATGCCTCGACCTCGACAATAACCGGAACGCAGTCGTACAACACGACCTCTACGATAGTGGGCACGCAAAGTACCTACTCAACCGCGACCGTGACGGGGACCGAGACAGCCAATACGACAGGCCAGTCCAGCCAAGGAATCACGGTCACAGGAACCGCCACGCTGAGTGCGTCGGCGCCTTCGGTGGTGACCTCGATCGGGTGGAGTTCAAACACCCAGATGGTGACTGAGACGCAGATCGTGACCGGCACCGCCACGACGACCTTGGTGGTAAAGCCACCGCCGGACACCGGTAGCTGCACATCTGATACAGTGTGCAGTGGAACCCAGCAGGCCCGCTGCTACCTGAACAGCGCTTTGGTCTGTTCTGCGGATAGCGACTGCTCCATCCCAGGCGACGTCTGTCAGAACTTCAAGGCCAGCGACCCCGGTCGCTTCAGGGAGGACACTTGTGTGCTCGACGCACTGACCGGCTATTCCTGCCGATACCAGGCCAAGACGTGCAGCGGTGTTGCCGACGCCTCGTGCGGGGCGGGCGACTACTGCGTACGGGGTACTCCGGCCAAGATGTGCCAGAAGAGCGGGCTGTGGTGCGACGACAGCACCTGGTGCGACAGCAGTGACAGTTGCATCCCGGCGACATCGCGCCTGATGATGGTCAAGAACGCTGTTCGTCGGGTGATGCTTGAGCATGCCTATGACGACACGGCAGTAGTGAAGATGGGGCAAATGCACGGCTATCAAGCTGGGCTCGACCAGACCAGCCGGACCGCGAGCACCTCGTATCTGTTCCCCTATGTGAAGTTGGACACTGCATACGGCACATCCACACGAACCGATGTGAAGTTCTTGCCCAGGAGCGAATTGTTGAAGGGCCAGAATGGGCCTTGTTTCTCAGAGACTGGCGGACCGAGTAGCGCCTGCACCATCGACTACAGTGGCGCGGGTGCGACGAGCACGCCGACGGTGCAATATACTCTGCAGAGCGGCAACAACAGCCGCTACGCAGCACCGAGCGGCGACGGCAAGAGCTACGTCAGAACGGATGCGCCCTGGAGCGGCTCATGCGGGATGCTGTGCTCTTCGGCGAACGGCACCGGCATTTACGAGGGCAGCTACTACACCTTCAGCTACACCTGGGGCGTGCCGGTGGCCTCTGGCGACGGCAGCCTGGCGCAACCCAAGTACTACACGACCTACCAGGGGAAGTCGTTTGGCTCGCCCGGCAACACCTGGGTCTTGATGGACGCCGAACGCAGCGAGTTCGTGAACGAGAACAAGTACGGCGCCCGCGAGTTCAGCGGCGCTGCGTGGAGCACGAATGCGGAGTACCCGCTGCCGTTAGTCGGGGTGAGTGGAAGTCCCCTAGCAACGGGAACGGATTGCAGCGCATCGAGCGGAGCACAGTGGGATTCCAACGTGGTGCCGATGGTCAATGACGTGAGTTTTGGCGGCAGGAGCGTGAAGCCGACGCAAAAGGCACTGATGCACGCGGCCCGCTTTGACAAGGCATCTTATGGTGGTTTCTACGCGACCGGGAATTTGGAGCCGGTTGCATGCACGCTTAAGAACGACGCCGCCAATGACAGGCTTCACAGCGTGGATGGATACATGTCAGTGGTGAAAGGCAGCGACGCCTTGGCGAATGGTGGGGGCGCCCCATGTTGGGAGAACCACGTTTTGCTGGTCGTGGATGGGCTGCCGCGCGGGCCGGGCGACGTGGCCGTGGGCGGGATCGACTGCTCGGCGAGCGCGTGCGTGTACTCGGGAACAAATCCCGATCTCACTGGGTGCAACTGCCCGGCGGTGACCAAGGCGCGAGATTTGGCCAAGGCCGGCGTGAATGTGCATGTGATCGCCGCGACCACGGATCTGACCTCGCGCAATGTCTACGCGGCCGCCACTCTCAACAATATCGCCCGGGCAGGCAGCACCAGCGCAAGCTTCATCAATATTCCACGCTACGCCGGCAGCGAGGATGAACTGTACTATTGGCTCAATTATGAGATGAAAGAGGCTTTGCGCGTGACGGTGGCGACAACGCCAGCTTCGGCGGCCAGTGGGTCGCAAAGCATGCAGGGGATCACGGCCGGGAATATGCTGTTCCAAACAACGGTTGAGCTGCCCGAATGGAGAGGCAGCCTGGCTGGGTTCAGCATTGCGAGCATCACGGGCACAAAGACGGTATCGACCACCGCAACCTCAGGGCAGACCGCGACCGCCACCGCGACAACGATTACCTTCAGCGCGTCTCTTGCCTGGGACGCTGCGACGGTGAACAAGTTCACGGTGCGGCCTGGCTCGCCGCCGAGCGGGAGCGATCTCGAGCGTTGGAAGTATCGCCGGGTCTTCTTCTCGGACGGGCAGGGCGACGTCCATCGAGTCACGGACGACAGCGGGACGATTATTCCCGCCAGCAAGACCGCTCTGCAGGGCCTGGGTATGGGCGCCAATGAGGTCGAAACCGCGCGCATCGTGGAGTGGATGCTGGGCAAGATCGATCCGAGCGACACCATTGATTACAAGCCACTGAATCCTGCCGTGATGGGCAGCGTGCTGGACTCCATGCCAATTGACGTAGGCCCGCCTGGTAGCAGCGTCATGCCGGGTGGCAACCACTTCTGGCAGGTTCACGCCACTCGAACTGAGCTGGTCTACCTGGGCGCCGACGACGGCATGCTGCACGCCTTTCGAGCCGCGACGGGGGAGGAGGCCTTTGCCTTCATCCCGGCAGACATGGTCCCCGTGATCGCCAAGCTGTACGCCCAGGGTGGACAACGCTACAGTCCGAACGATCACGTGTACGGTCTGGCGGGGTCGCCCAAAGCGAAGAACCTTTGCATCGCCAACTGCAAGGTGCCGGCAGGCATGGTCTGCAGCGAGGATCTGACCGGGGCCTACGACACGGGCTGCCCACTGTGGAAGACCGTTCTGGTCATGGGCGAGGGGCCAGGTGGCAATCACCCGTTTGCTCTCGATATCACGGACCCATTGGAATCCGGCCCCGCCACGCTGACCAGCGATTCCCTGCTGTGGCACGTGGGCTACAAGCACGCGTCCGGCATCGACCCGGATCTCCTAGGCGAGATCGATTCCGTGCCCGCCTTCGCCTTCCACCGTACCAGCGACCAGAATCAGAACGACCAGCGGGTTCTCATGGCGTCGTCGGGATATCCGAATGCCGCGGGAGTGAGCAAGACGCCCAAGTTAATCAACGCCGCGGCGTGGTCCGGGAGCGCGATGGGATCTGGGGTGACGGAGATCAGCGCAACGACTAGCTGCGACGGCCGGGAATTTGCGATTGTCGCCGACGTAGCGATTGCGCGGGACAACTTTCACAACACCGCCGGCCTTGCCGACCAGAATCTGCTAGCGACCTATGTGGCTGACACGTGGGGGACTGTGCACCAGTACGTCGGCGCCGATATGGTGGGGGGCGGGACGCCCATTTCCCTCGGGTGCGGGCATCCGCTGCACTTCTCGCCGGCGGTGGTTCAGCTCAACCGGAACAACTCGAACAGCACTGACAACAGCGTGTACCTGGCCCAGGTGACGAATTCGATTCTCGACCCGGTCACGGTTGGGGTGTCGTTCCCTGCGTCCAAGCTGGTGGTTGCCAAGCTGGCCTCCAGCAGCGGCAGCGTGCCTGCCCTGGATCAGAACTTCGGTACAAGCGGGTTGATTGAGCTTTCGGCGGACGCAGGTTCGTCGAGCACTCACCGACTGTGCGGAGTGACCACGACGGGCAAGACGAGCGCGGCCACTGATTGCGGCTCAGGCGGAAGCTGGCTGCCGGCGAGTGCGCGGCCCACGGGGACGCCGGTGGCGGTTTTGCACACGGACGGCGGCGGGTTCCAGATCTACACGACGTGGTACACCCCGCCGGCAAGCAACTGGGACAACTGTTCGTCAAGCGCGACCAACGGTGACAGCTACGTCACGGTGCACGAGTTCCTGTCTGACGGAACCTGGGCACAGGTCTACGGCATGCAGGTCCCGCACCAGTACGTCACGGGTGTTCAGTTTGTGGGCACGACGCTGTTCATAACGTCCGGCGACGGTACGGCGCCCGAGGCGCCCGGGGGCGATGGCAGCCTGGGCCAAACCTTCTCGTCAGTGGAGCGGTCGTTGAAGAATTTGATCGGCGAGCGATTCATTAGGACAGCCTGGACCGAGCGCATCGACGCCGAGTAGCGCGTCGAATCGGCCGGAGAGCACGACGACGTGGGGAAATCGGCTGTGGCGTAGGCCAACGTCGGTCGATCGACGTGCATGCAGGCTGTTCTTGGTCGTTGACACCCGCGGGCCGGAACTCATACTGTCTCCCCCTCATCCGAGCGGCGAGAAGAAGGAAAGACGAGATGACCAAGGCGGAACTGATTGGGCGCGTAGCCTCGAAGAAGGGCCTTCCCCGTGGCCTGACCAAGAAGGCAGTGGCGCGAATCATCGATGTGGTCTTCACCGAGCTTGGCGACTACTTCATCCGAGCACGGCCAACGCGAACCGCGCCGCCGCGTTTCTCCTATCCGGGCTTCGGCACTTTCACCAAGCGGCGGCGGGGCGCGCGCATCGTGCGCAATCCGCGAACCGGCGAGCCGATGCCGCTCCCTGCGCAATCCACCATAGCCTTCACGCCGGGCCAGGAGCTGAAGGGCCTGCTCAACCGCGACGTGCGCACCACGCAGGTTCACGCTGCCGTGGCGAACGGCTAGCTTTCTTAGTCCTGCCGACGGTGTTCCTCGAAGCGCACCAGCTTTGCGCGTAGATCGTCGAGGTGTTTGCGCGCGGCGGGATCGGCCGCCAGGTCTTTCTGCTGCCGTGGATCGGCGGTTAGGTCGAAAAGCTCCCAGCGTCGCTCGCTGATCTTGTGGGTGAGTTTCTTGCCGCCTTCGACGACGCTCACCTCGTGGGAAGGGGTGGCGGTGGAAGGCAGAAGCTCGGAAAAGATGGGTCGGGCGGGCAACGCCTTGCCCTCCACCGCAGGCAGCAGGCTGCGGCCGTGGAAGCTGGGCAGGGGCGCCGCGCCGACCAGGTCGACCAGGGTAGGGCCAAGATCGATGAGCCCGACTTCGTCGTGGACCACTGACGGCTTCTGCCCAGGCACGGCGACGAGCAGAGGCACGCGCAGTTGCTCCTCGGTCAGATCCTGGCCGTGAAAATAGCGTTTGTGCTCGCCCCACGCCTCGCCGTGATCGCCAAAAACGACCACCGCGGTGTTGCGGTCAAGCTTGGTTTCTTCGAGCGTCTTGATGATCTTGCCCGCCCACAAGTCAGCGAACGCGATTTCGTAGTCGTACTTCTCCTCCAGGCCTTGCACACCCGACAGCGAGGTGGGGAACTCGGCATGTTCCATGTAGCTGGAATGCGGCTCGAAGAGATGCGTCCACAGGACGAACCGCTCGCCGGTTTGCGCGGCCTTGCGCAGACGTGCGATCACGCGCGGGACGATGCGAGGCGAGGGCACGTCCTTGTTGGAATCCGCGATGGTCTTGGCGCCGTCGTTGGACCATTCGGTGAAACTTTTGGAAAGTCCCCGATCGGCGGTGAAAAAGAAGTGCGAAAAGATGCCGATCGGGCGCAGACCAGCAGCGGCCAGCGGCTCGAAAAAGGTGTGGTTGCTGGGCAGCAGGTTCGAGTAGTTGAGCGATTGTTTCTGCCAAGCGATTTCCGACGGATAGCGCGAGGTCACCAGCGACGGGAACGAGCGCGGAGTATTGGGCGCCTGGGCCCAGACATGGGTGAAACGCGTGCCCCGCTCGGCAATCGCGTCCAGCGTCGGCGTGAGCGAGTGCCCCGGCGGACGCGCATAGCCGGTCACGCCCAGACGGTCGGCGCGCATGGCATCGATAGCGATAATCAGAATGTTGCCGGAAAATGCGCCCTGGCGGGCTGTCGCTGTCGGCGTGCTCGGCACGGGAGCTTCGGCGCTGCCGGTGGTCAGCGTGGCATCGCCACCCTGGCAGTCCTGGTCGATTCCGTCACCCGGAATGTCCTCGGCGCCGGGAAAAACGTCAGCACGCGAATCGTCGCAGTCGCCGCCGCCAAAAAGCGCCGAATAGCCGTCGTGATCGCGGTCAGTCAGGTGGCGCGCCAGCTTGAGGGCAGAACGCAGGCCCCAGCTTGCGTCCGTGATGGCGGCGTAGCTGGGCGAGCCATCCGCGATCCGACTGCCCACAACCAGAAGCGCGATGACAGCGATCGCGATACCGGCGCGCAGACCCCGCGCAGGCAAACGTGCTCGCAGTTGCCTGCCTCGGGCTGACCCGTACCAGAAAACAGCGTGGCCAGCGCCCAGCACCAGGGCAGCCAACGCAGCCCATAGCGGCCCGAGATCGAGCACACGCCAGTCGGCGTGCGACAAGGCCGCGACAAAGGCCAGCACGCCCGCAGCTGCGAAACCGACCAGAAGCGCGCCCGTGGTCCCCAGGTGGCGCGGCGCCGGAAGCGCGCGACGGCCGACGAAGCGGCCAAAGGCCAAGCCCGCCAGCGCGGCCACCGGGCAGAAAGCCAGCGCCAACCCTGCCGTGGCGATCACCGCCAACTTACGGCTGGCCATCTCCGCGACAAAGAGTCCGTGGGTCGCCCCGGCGCCTGCCGCCACGACCAGCGCTGCGGCGGCCAAGCCCAGTACTGCCGCTGCTGTGCGGCGATCCTTGTCGTGGTCTTCGCGTAGTACCCGCCAGCCACCGGGGACTGAGGCTGAGGCCGTGGCGACCGCCCACCCGACAAAGGCACCCAGCAACAACCCGGCCGTTCCGTACAGTCCCGCGGCGAGTGCCAGGACTTCCCATGGCCGGCCCCCGCTGCCGCGCGCGAGAATCAAGCATGCGTCTAGGATTCCAGCGCCGAAAGTCCCTGCAAAAGCAGACGCGCCGCTCGGCCAGTGAAAGCGTGACGAAGGCTGTTCAGACATCCAGCTCCGGAGCGTAGCACTCTCAACATCGGTTGCTATGGGCTGCGGGCTCTTGACCTTTGGCCCATGGACGCGGTACCTCGATGTTCGTGTTCACCTCTATGCGTCCGACAGCGCCCGCCGCCCTGCTGGGCGTGGCGTGTCTTTGGGTTGGAAATGGCTGCGACCGGCGTGTTCAGCCGGCAGCGCAAGCGGCGCCCTCGCGTTCTGCGGGCAAGGCGGCCGTCGCCAGCCCAACGAGCGATCTTGCAGGCTATCGCCTGGCGTACGATTTTCTGGCCAATCGCGTTCACGCCGTCGAGCACCGAGCGGGCCGCCTGGTGATCCCCGCTGGTGGGCCTGAGTTCCTCAAATACATAGACGGAGGGTGGAAAGGATCGTGGCTCCCGCTGCAGAAGGACAGCGCCACACCTGTTGCCTACGTGGCCGGGACCTCGGCGGCCTTCTCGTTTCCGGTCGACGCAGACGGCGATGGCGTGCTGGCCCAGGGCCGATCTGAGTTGCAGTTGACCCTGACCATGCGCTCTGTGGTTCCCAAGCAACGTCTGTCTGTGTTCGTCAACGAAAAGCCAGTGGCCACCTTGGACGTCGAGCAAGCCCTGCGGTCGTACGACGTCACCGTCCCGGCCGCAAGTCTGACCGCGGGCGACAATCGCGTGCGCCTGACGTTCCGTTCGGCCGGCGCTATCGCGGGGGGCAAGAAGGCCGCGGCAGCCATCGCCGCCATCGAGTTCGGAGCGCCGGCAACGGTCAAGCAACCAGCCGCCCCTGCGGACCTTGCGGCTGGCGAAGTGGACCTGGGCGGGGCGCGTCGCCGGGCGTTGGTCACTTCTGGGGCGTCGCGCTTGTCCTTCTACGTGCAGGTGCCGGCGCAGGCCAAGCTGGCCCTGGCCTATGCCTCGCCAACGCCGTCGGCTTCTGTGCTGGTGCGGGTGGCCCGCGATGGGGCGCCAGCGACCACGTTGTTTGAAGGCCCAGCCGGCGGGCGCTGGACCGATGCGGCCTGGGATCTGACGCCCTTTGCCGGCCAGGCTGTTCGTCTCGATTTCTGCGCGCGCGGGGGCGGTGTGGATTGGGGCGAGCCGCGCCTGATGGTGCGGGCGGCGGCGCCCACGGCGGCAGCCTCGCACAAGTTCGACCACATCTATGTCTGGATGATCGACACCTTTCGCGCCGACAAGATGCACGCCTACAACCCCAAGACCAACGTGCTGACGCCCAACTACGATGCCTTCGCCGCTGACGCTGCACGCTTCGCCTGGGCCCAGGTGCCAGGCACCTGGTCGCTGCCGTCGCAGGCGTCGATGCTCACCGGCGTGTACCCGCGTGTGCACAAGGCCACTGTGCACGAGTCGAAGATTTCGCGTGAAGTGCCCTTTGTGGCCGAGCAATTCAAGAAGGCCGGCTTCCGCACCGCCATGTTTTCCGCCAACGGCTATGTCTCGCCCAAGTGGGGATTTGACCGCGGCTGGGACGAGAATCGCAACCTCATCCGCGAGAATTTGCCCAACAACGCGGAGACCCTGTGGGGCATCGCCAAGAAGTGGATCGTGCCCGGCAAGGCCAAGCCGCAGTTTGTGTACCTGGCCGTGATTGAGCCGCACGTCATCTACAATCCGCGCAAGGAGTTTCTGGTCAAGTACTGGAACAAGCCGTACACCGGTCCCATCAAGCCGGTGCTAACGGGAATCCAACTTGGTAAGATCAAGCAGGGAACCCTCAAGGTCAACGACACCGACAAGGCGTACATCGAGGCGCTGCACAACGCCGAGATCACCCAGAGCGACACGGCCTTCGGCGCCTTCATCCAAGACCTGAAGACGGCCGGCTTGTATGATCGTTCGGCGGTCATCGTGATCTCCGATCACGGCGACGAGTTCTGGGACCACGGCGACTGCGGCCATGCCCAGGGCGCGCACCAGGAGCTGGTGCATGTGCCTTTCATCATCCGCGCACCCGGCTTGCTGCCGCCAGGCCGCGTGATCGATTCCGACGTGGAGGCCATGGATCTCAGCCCCACCTTGCTTGAGCTGGCCGGCCTGCCCGTTTCAGACGCCATGCAGGGGCGATCACTGATTCCGCTGGCGTTCGACGAGATTGGCGGCAGCCCGTCCGTGGGTCTGACCCAAAATGAGTCGATGTCGCGCGGGCTGAAGACCGGCCGCTACCGTCTGATTCATTCTGGAGTCGCGCGCATGGAACTCTTCGACGAGGTCGAGGATCCCCGAGAACAGCACGAGATTTCCGGTCAGCGCCCCATCGCCCTTCGCCAGATGCGCAATGTTTTGGGGCTGCTGGTTTTCTTCGAGAATCGCTGGAAGAAGCCGGTATGGGGAAACGCGGCAAACGTAAACGAGGCGTTCTATCGTGCTGCGGAGGGACGGTAGGACGGTCGGACCAGGGCGTGACAGGGTCGGGATTTTGAGGGAGGATACGCGCTGAGGTATTCCCTTTGCAGCCGCTTGTCTCCCCCATGAGGATTTCTCAATCGTCGCACCTGGTTCTGGTCGCCGGCCTGTTGGTCTGCGGCTTGGCGGTGGGCGGCTGTTTTCGGTCGCCCATGCTGGACGAATGCTCCGAAGCGGGTTCGGAGTGCCAGCCGGGCGGCACGATCAGAAAACGCGACGCCGCCTCGGATGGGGCGCGTGCTGGCGCAGATGGAAGGCGCGGCGATGGATCCTTTGGCGGGGCAGGCGGCGGGCCAGGGGGAGTGGGACAGGGCGGGGCAGGGGGAGGAACCGGCGGGTCAGGCGGTCGGCGCGACGGCGGGCCTGATCGGCGGGACGGGAGCGCCGATGCGCGTCGAGATGTCTCGGCCGATCGCACTCCCGACGGGGGCTGTGGCAAGACCGAGATCTGCGGCAATGGAATCGACGACGACTGCAACGGCCTGACCGATTGCTTCGACCCAACCTGCCGAGATCAGCCCGCCTGCATCGACAAGAAGAAAGAGATTTGCGACAACGGGATCGACGACGACGGCAATGGCCTTGTCGATTGCAAGGATCCCGCCTGCTACGGCGATCCGGCGTGCTTCGTGCGCGGCCACGAGATCTGTAACAACGGCATCGACGATGACGACGACGGCTTGGTGGATTGTAAGGATCCGGATTGTTTCAATGATCCCACGTGCGTCGTCCACTCAGGCACCGAGATATGCGACAACCGCAAGGACGACAACGGGGACGGATTGGTGGACTGCAGCGATCCGCAGTGCAAGTCATTCCCAGCCTGCTTGAGTGCGGCTTGCACGGCTGACGTAGATTTTGGCTCCATTGCCAGCTCGGGGGCTTCGGTCACGCGCACCATTTCTACGGTGGGTGCGACGGGAACCTACAATACCTGCGCCCCGCCTGGTGGTGTGGCCCGCGTGGCGAGCTTCAGCATGGCGGCTGCTGCTGATCTCAAGCTCGACTTTTCGCAAGGCAAGGGTTCCGCCCACGTCGTGGCCGTCTTCCGCGCGGGAGTGGGCCAGCCCTGCGACGTGCAACCGAACCTTGTCTACTGCCTAGCCGCGGGCCAGGACGTCACCGCCAGTCACACATTCAACGGGCTGCCTGCCGGCAACTACTGGATAATCGTGCAGTCGTACACGGGGACAACGGGCTCGACCACCGTGACGCTGTCGACCAGCAAGACCGTCAGCCCCGAGATCTGCAACAACGGCATAGACGATGACGGCGATGGCGCTATCGACTGTGCTGACCTGGACTGTGCCAAGGCCGCCAACTGCAGCCCGTGCGTCCCCGACATCAACCTGGGTGCGATTGTGGTGGGCGATCCGGCCAAGAGCACGGTTGTGGACACCACCAAGGGCAGCAATCGTTACCACCCGACCTGCGCCGGCACTTCCGCCGGCAAGGACATCGTTGTCCATTTCACCGTCAAGGATACCGTTAGCATTCTTCTCGAGATGAGCCAGCCCGCGGGGGAGCACTTCTACGGGCTGTACCACATGCCGAATGCCGGGGATGCCTGCGACAGCGACCAGGATGTCAATTGTCCCAAGGATCCGCTTGTCGGGTCGTACCTGCCCGATACGAGTTGGTCGCCTTTCACTCCTGGTGAATACCTCATCATCTTCAAGGCCAGGGCCGCCGGGACAGAAGGCCAGATCAACTTGACCGTGTCGGCCTGGGCTCTCCGCGGTGTCGAGCTCTGCGACAACGGAATCGATGATGACGGCAACGGCCTCATTGATTGCAATGACCCGGCTTGCGCGACCGCCAGCAACTGCCAGGCCCCGATGTGCCTGCCGGACAAGGATCTGGGCAGCTTCGACATTGGCACCAGCCAGTCTCTGCACGTGGACCTAAACAACGCCACCCGAACATTTTCCACCCGCTGTGGCCACGGCACGGGGTACGGTCGTGTTTACCGGCTCAACGTCCTGCAATCTATGTCCCTGGGTGTGAGCAGCACGCAGACTGGCGATCAAGTTATACAGATTGCCCGCCAGGTCAGCCCTCTCGACTCGTGCGACGCCTCTCACGACTACGCCAATTGCGCGGTCATCAAAGACCCTCCGCTGCTCGGCAATTTTGCCTTCCCCAACTTGCCGCCAGGCGCATACAACCTGGTCGTGCAGGCCTTTGAAAGCGGAGGCGAAGGCACCGTGGACCTCACGCTGACCGGCATCGACGAAACCATCCTCGAGATCTGCGACAACGGGATCGACGACGACGGCGACGGGGCGACGGACTGCTACGACATCAAGTGCGCCGGCGATCCAACCTGCGAGAAGCTGGCGTGCAAGCCAGACGAGGCGCTGGGCATCCTAAGGCTCGACGGCACGCCCGTGAAGACGGCGGTTTCCGCGTCGATCTCCACCGCCCAACACGCCACGAGCGCTTGTGTGTCGACCAAGGGCGGAGGCGAAGCCGCGGTCAGTTTCACGTTGACCTCCAAGGCCGATATCACCATCGAATGGAGCCAGTTCGGCAACCAGGCCCTGGTCCTGTACAAGGTGATCAACGAGCACTTGCCGTGCGAGGCCAACACGCCGGCGATTGACTGCCATGCCACCGCGGGCGCCGCCACGGGCAGCTACTCGCGGACCGGCCTGGCGCAAGGCACGTACTATCTGGTGGTGGATGCAGACAAGCCCGGCAGCGAAGGTGCCGTAGCCCTGCAGATCAAAGGCCTTCCCTCTCCGTAGGGTCTTCAATCAGAGACACGCGCCGAAGGTCTGATAGTCGGGATTGGTTAGTCGGGTACAAGTGGTCCCGTCGGGACAAACTCGACTAGCCAAACGGCAGATGGTCTGGCAACTCTTGGCGCTGCCACGATTCACGCAGACCAGGCCGGGCTGGCAGTTTTCGTCCGTATCGCACGCCACCCCAACCGAACCCACCCGGCTCGGATCGCGACACGCGCAGTCGGTGATTTCACCGGCATAGATGAAGCAGGATAGACCATTGGCGCAGCCCCCGGTCGCGCTGCCCGTGGGATCGCAGGGACGCGAGCAGATATGGAAGGACGTGCTCGTGGTGTTGCAGGACACGCTGGTTCTGCAGAAAGAGCCGACGCCACAATCCGAATCGCTGTTGCAGAACTGGCGGCAAGTCTTCACCGGCTGTGCGACCGTTGAGCAGGTCGTGAACTCGAAGCACTCCGAGCCCGACGCGCAGGCCGTGGTGTCCACGCAGGGATCACCGGGCTTGCCCTGACCCGCGGAGAAGCAAACCATCTTTGGTCGAGAATCCGAGTCGCAGACCAGGGCGCAGGTATTGCCTGGATTGCAGATCAGCGCAGGCGCCATGGGGTCGCAGAGTGGGTCCACGGACACGCTCACGGAGGTCACCTGTCCCACCCGCAGCGGTTGAGGTCCAACCGTCCCTCGCCCCAGAGACACCTGCTTGGCGTCGAGTGGCTCCACGTCAACCGTCACGTCGTCCTTGAAGGTCGCAGGAAAGCTCAGCGAGAAGGTGACTGCCGTGGTGGTGTCAAGTCGCAGCAGCGCGGTCGCAGCCCGCGGGGTTTCGGGATAGAGAAACTGCTCACTCTGCGGTCCGCCGGTCACCTTGACCCGAAGCTGGGCCACGTTGTCAATCGGGTGGCCGCTGCTCCAAACCGACACCACGACAAACGACTTATCCTGCGAGCAGGCCGCTGCCAGAACAGAAAACAGCAGCGCCGCCCGATCCGACCGCGTCCGCTTCACGGTTGAAATTCCCGATTGCCGAGGGTGGTGTTGGGGGCAAAGGGTCCGCGATCGGCCAGGACCAAAACCACGACCGTGGTGGCCACGGCAGCCCCGAGCGCTGTCCAGAACCACCATCGCTTCACGATGGGCGTGCCGGCCTTGTCGCCACGGGAGGACGGCTGTGCGACGTCGAGACCGGGTGACAGCGTGGGTGTTTCTGGGGTGCCGGCCAGGGCCGCCGCCTCGGGCACGGGCAGAATCGGTGGATTCCCCTCAGCCCGCGCCGGGGCAGCCCCTGCCAGCAACCCAGCAAGGAGAAGTGTTCGTACGGTTGAAATGGCTCGCAAGCGGGTTAGTCGTAGTACTCAAGCCCGAGGTGCGTGATCAGTTCCTCGCCGCGCATGTGGCGCAGGGTGTTCTTCAGCTTCATCAGTTGAATGAAGGTGTCGTGTTCTGGGTACAGGCCCTCGGCGGTCATGGGGCTCTTCCAGTAGAACGACAGCCATTCCTGGATGCCGTGCATGCCGGCACGCTGGGCCAGATCCATGAACAAGGCCAGGTCGAGCACCACGGGCGCCGCCAAGATGGAATCGCGGCAGAGGAAGTTGACCTTGATCTGCATCGGGTAGCCCATCCACCCGAAGATGTCGATGTTGTCCCAGCCTTCCTTGTTGTCTCCGCGCGGGGGGTAGTAGTTGATGTGCACCGAGTGGTACATCTTGCCGTAGAGATCCGGGTACAGGTGAGGCTGCAGAATGTGCTCGAGAGCGCCCAGCTTGGAGACTTCTTTGCTCTTGAAGGATTCGGGGTCGTCCAGAACCTCGCCGTCGCGGTTGCCAAGGATGTTGGTCGAGTACCAGCCGTTGACCCCGAGCAGCCGCGCCTTGAACGCCGGTGCCAGCGATGTCTTCATGAAGGTTTGGCCGGTCTTGAAGTCCTTACCGCTGACCGGCACGCCGTTCTTCCTGGCCAATTCCAGCAGGGCGGGCGTGTCCACCGTCAGGTTGGGCGCACCATTGGCGTAGGGCACACCGCACTTGAGGGCCGCGTAGGCATAAATCTGCGACGGCGCGATTTCTGGATCGCTGGCGGCCAGTCCCTTTTCGAAAGTTTCGAGCGTGGCGTGGACCGCGGCCGGCTTGCGGTAGGCCTCGGTCGAGCCACACCACACCATCACCACGCGGTCGACCTTCTCGCGCTTGCGGAAGTCGTTGATGTCAGCCATCACCTGCTCGGCCAGATCCAGTTTGGACTTGCCCTTCTTGAAGTGGGTGGCGGTCAGGCGCTTGACGAAGTTCTGCTCGAATACGGCGGTCATGGGCCGGATGCCCGACAGGAAGTCCTTGAACTCGTTGAGGTGCTCTTTGGACAGAACGCCGGCCTTGCTGGCGGCCTGGAAGGCATCGTCGGGGAAGAGATCCCAACCGCCAAAGACCACGTCTTCCAGCCGAGCGAGCGGAACCAGCTCTTTGATAAGGGGCGATCGGTTGTCGGTCCGCTTGCCCAGACGCACGGTTCCCATCTGGGTAAGCGATCCGATGGGTTTGGAAACGCCGCGGCGAATGGCCTCGACGCCGGCCATGAACGTCGTGGCGACTGCGCCCATGCCGGGCATCAGGATGCCGAGCTTGCCGGTGGCGGGCTTTATTTCGACCGTGGGTCCAGACTTGGTGAGTGGCATGTGAATCATTCTCCTTTGTTGCCGTAAGCCGGTTTCCGGCTTCTATCTTGTCGCGAAGCGTGCACGATGCAGAATCCGCGGCAACCAGCGACCGTTTGACTAGCAAGCCGCGGGCCGAGGTGCGACCCCAAGGAAATCGCATCATTTGCCCCACAGGTGTGGGGAATGTGGTAAGAACCTGGCGCTTTCAACACCACACGCTGACCGAGTAGGCTGCGCGTGCCGGTCTGGACAGAGATGTTCGGGCGGTTTTCGGCCTGCAATGACGTCGGCGGCGGACAACAACGCGAAAGGAAAACATGGACACGAACGACAAGGACCAGGCGGCCCAGCCCGCGGTTGCGACCCAGGCCGTAACTCCCGAGACGCAGAACCCGATGGCGGCGATCGATACGCCGCTGAGCATGCGCGACATGATGGAGGCGGGGGTTCACTTCGGCCACCAGACCAAGCGCTGGAATCCGAAGATGAAGCCGTACATCTTCGGCGCCCGCAACGGGATTCACATCATCGACCTGCAGCACTCGGTGAAGGCTTTCCGGCGCGCCTATGACTTCCTGGTCAAGACGGTCGCGGAGGGCAGGCCGGTGCTGTTTGTCGGCACGAAGAAGCAAGCCCAGGACGTGGTTCGCGAGGAATCGCAGCGCTGCGGCCAGTTCTCTGTCACCAACCGCTGGCTGGGCGGCACCCTGACCAACTTCCACACCGTCAAGGCCTCTATCGAGCGCCTGATGGCCATCGAGAAGATGGGCACCGACGGCACCTTCGAGCGCCTGACCAAGAAAGAGGTCATCAACCTCACGCGCGAGCAGGAGAAGCTGGAGAAGGCGCTCGGTGGCATCAAGGCAATGGGCGAATTGCCTGGCGCTGTGTTCATCGTCGATGTGGTCAAAGAGCACATCGCGGTCAGCGAAGCCCGCAAGCTGGAGATCCCCATCGTCGCGATGGTGGACACCAACTGCAACCCTGACCAGATCCAGTACGCAATTCCCGGCAACGACGACGCCATTCGCGCCATCCGTCTGTTTGCCAGCAAGGTCGCGGACGCGTGCATTCTTGGCCAGAAGCTCTCGCGGGAGAGGGCCACATCAGCGCGTTCCCAGGGCGATGGCGAGAATCAGGTGCAAACCATTCGCGTCTCGTCCGGTGGTGAAGGACCGCGCGTCGAGGTGGTGTCACGCCGTCGCGGCGACATGCCCGCGCCCGAGGCCGCTGCGTCCCCCGGGGACGAGAGCGCGAAGTAGTACGGTTTTCTTCTTTGAAGGCACAGGAGACGACTGAGATGAGCGAGATTACTAGCCAGATGATCAAGGACCTGCGTGAGCGCACGCAGGCCGGCATGTCCGATTGCAAGAAGGCCCTGCAGGAATGCGGCGGCGACATGGACAAGGCTGTCGATTACTTGCGCAAGAAGGGCGTCGCTCAGGCGGCCAAGAAGGCCACGCGCATTGCGGCCGAGGGCATCATTGCGAACTACATGCACGGATCGCGTATCGGCGTGATGGTCGAGGTCAATTGCGAGACCGACTTCGTGTCACGCAATCCCGACTTCCAGGCATTCGCGCGTGAGGTCGCCATGCAAGTGGCGGCCATGAACGCGCAGTACGTGTCGCAGGATGAAATTCCCGCGTCTGTCCTCGAGAATGAACGTTCCATTCGCCTCGAACTGGCGCGCCAGCAGAACAAGCCTGAGCCGGTGATGCAGAAGATCGTCGAGGGTCAGATGGCGAAGTGGATCAAGGAGGTTTGCCTCCTTGATCAGGTGTGGATGCGCGACAGCGAGGGCAAGAAAGACATCCGCGGTTTGCTGACTGACTTGGTCGGCAAGATCGGCGAGAACATCAAGGTTCGGCGCTTCGTGCGTTATGAGGTGGGTGAGGGCCTGGCCAAGCGAGCCGACGATTTTGTCGACGAGGTGAAGCGCCAGTCCGGTCAGGCCTAGCAGGGCGGACGTGGGCACCGAGTCCGAAAAGCGAAAACGTAGGGCCAGGGACAAACGACCTGGCCCGCCTGTCTTGCCTTCTGGTGGCATGCCGGTTGGTGTCCCGTTGCCCGCGGGACAGTCGCTGGCGGCTGATCTGGTTGCGCGTCCGCCCCTGGCCCCTGGGGTCAAATACCGGCGCATTTTGCTCAAGCTGTCCGGCGAGGCCTTGATGGGAAACAAGAGCGGGGGTATCGACCCCGCCGTCCTGGCCCAGATCGCCGATGAGATCATCGACGTCCACAGTCTGGGTGTCGAGATGGCTCTGGTCATTGGTGGTGGAAACATCTTCCGGGGCGTGGCGGCCAGCACGACTGGCATGGATCGGGCGAGCGCCGACTACATGGGCATGCTCGCCACCCTTATCAATGCCTTGGCTCTGCAAGACGCCCTGGAATCGCGCGGGGCCAAGACGCGCGTGCTTTCGGCTTTGGAAGTGCAGAAGGTGGCCGAGCCCTACATCCGCCGGCGCGCCATCCGGCACCTGGAAAAGGGCCGCTTGGTGATTTTCGGCGCGGGCACCGGCAACCCGTTCTTCACGACCGACACCGCGGCTTCCTTGCGCGCCATGGAGATCGGGGCCGACATCGTGATGAAGGCCACTCGGGTGGACGGCGTGTACGACAAGGATCCGCACAAGTTTCCGGACGCGCGCCTCTTCCGGCGCCTGTCCTATCTCGATGTTCTCAATCGCAATCTGATGGTGATGGATTCCACCGCCATCTCGTTGTGCCATGACAACAAGTTGCCCATTCTCGTCTTCAATATGACCAAGCCGGGCAATGTCCGGCGTGTCGTGCTCGGGGAGCCGCTCGGAACCCTCGTCGTCGAGGACCGGCGCGAACCGCGCACCAGCTACCCCGGCAATCCGCCGGTGATGGAAGAGGAGCGTTCCCATGGTAAATGACGTGCTCAAGGATCTGCAGGGCAACCTCGACAAGGGCATCGACGCGCTCAAGAAGGACCTCGGCAAGGTTCGCACCGGTCGCGCCAACGTGGCCATCCTCGACGGTCTGCGGGTCGACTACTACGGCACGCCCACGCCGCTTCACCAGGTGGCGTCGGTGAGCGCGCCCGATCCGCGCCTCATCACGATCAAGCCCTGGGAGAAGTCGCTCATTCCCGAAATCGAGAAACTGATTCGTTCGTCATCGCTCGGCCTCAACCCGTCTTCCGACGGCGAAATCGTTCGCCTGCCCATGCCGCCGCTCACTGAGGAACGGCGCAAGGATCTGGTGAAGATCGTCAAGAAGATGGCTGAGGAAGCCAAGGTGGCCCTGCGCAACGCCCGCCGCGACGCCAACGAGATGCTCAAGTCGTTCCTCAAGGACAAGGACATCACCGAGGACGAGGAGAAGGGTGGCCTGAAAAAGGTCCAGGAATCCACTGACGGCGCGGTGACCAAGGTCGACGACTTGGTCGCGAAAAAAGAAAAAGAGATAATGGAGATCTAGGGCGGGGTCACCTGTTTGGCCGCTGCCACGCCGTTCGGAGCCTCGCGATCGTAGGTCACCCGGGCGACATCAAGCTGGTTCAGCGCGAAGCGCAGGGTGGTGCCACTGCCGCGCAGGAGACCCTCGCGTTGAAACAGATGGTAGGTGCGCACGCCTTCTCGAACCGGCGGATCGCCCTGGGCCACCTTCCCTGGAATTCCGCTGACGACAAGAATGCGCTCGCCTGGCTGCAGCATGAATCCCGGATCGATCTGACCCATGACCGAGCCGCGTTTGCCCGGCACGTTCACGATGACTTGCAGGCCCGCCGTGCTGACCGGGGCAGCCCCCGTGTTGCAGAGGACGAACCATTCTTCGTTGACGCGTTTCTTGTCTGAGGCCGCGTGTACTTCTTCAAATGTGAGGGGCATAGGCGGTAGTTTATATTCGGGATACTGAGGAGCGTAAATGGCCAAGACCGAAATTCGCGTAATCTACGGCGACACCGATCAGATGGGCGTCGTCTACTACGGCAACTACCTGCGGTTCTTCGAGGGGGCGCGCAGCGACTTTTTGCGTGAAAAGGGAACGCGCTGGCGCGACGTGGAGAGCGCCCATGGCGTCTACCTGCCGGTCATCGAAGCCAAGGTCAACTACAAGCGGCCGGCTTTCTACGACGATCTGTTGGTCGTCGAGACGACTCTGGCCGAGTTGGGGCGTGCGTCGCTGCGCTTCGAGTACAAGGTGTTGCGCCGCGACGACCTGCTGGCGACTGGCCACACCGTCCACGCCTGCGTCAACAAGCAAGGCGAAATCCGGGAGTTTCCCGCTGCGTTTTCTGACCGCCTGCGACCTTGAAACCCCGAGCGTCTGTCGGCAGATCGCCGTGCTACAGTTGGGGTCAATGCCGACCATGAACGTTGACATTCCCCATCGCCTCTCTCGTGATGAGGCCCGCACCCGCATCATGGGCGCCACCGCCCGCTTGGAGCAGGACTACAGTGCGATATGCCAATGGGATGGCGAGACTCGGCTGATCGTCACCCGCAAGGGGCTGAAGGCTGCACTTGATGTCGAGGACACCTGCGTACGGGTCGCGCTTGAACTGGGCTTTCTGCTCGGGCCGCTCGGCGGGAGCATCCGCGCCGGGATCGTCCGGCAGCTCACGGGAATTCTTTCCTAGCCCGGCAGCGCGAATCGTCTCTTCGCGTTTTCCGCGGTGGCCTCAGCCGCGCTTGCGAACGAGATCCCTCGAGCCTGTGCCAGCGCCTCCAATGTCTTCACGACAAAAGCCGGCTCGTTGCGTTTTCCCCGGTGGGGCATGGGCGCCAGATAGGGCGCATCGGTTTCCACCAGGATCGATTGCAAAGGCGCGTAGGCAGCCACCCGGCGGATCTCGTCGGCGTTCTTGAAGGTCAGGATTCCCGAGAACGACAGGTCCAGGCCGAGATCGAGGTAGCCGCGCGCATCTTCGAGGTTGCCAGAAAAGCAATGCACGATTCCCCCTGCGTCGGCCAGCGGCTCTGCGCGCAGAATCGCGAGAGCATCCTGGTGGGCATCGCGCACGTGGCAGATGAAGGGTCGGCGCGCGGTTCGGCTGAGCGCCAGGAAGCGCCGGAAGACCTCGGCCTGCTTGTCGCGCGGCGAGGTTTCGTAGAAGTAGTCGAGCCCGGTTTCTCCCACGCCCACCACGCGCGGATTTGCCGCCAGCTTTTCCAGCACCGGCCAGAAGGCGTCGTCGACCTTTTCTGCGTGATGGGGATGGATGCCGATGGCCGCGAAGACATCGGGTTCGCGGGTCGCCAGGTCGGCGGCTCGTTCAGCCGTGGCTAGGTCCGCACCCGAGCCGATACAAATCATGCTGCACAAGCCAGCCTGCCGGGCGCGATCGAGCACCGCGGGCAGGTCTTGGGCAAAATCTTCGAAATCCAGGTGGCAGTGTGAGTCGATGATGGGGACCATGGCCGGAACTACTGGCCGAGAGTGGCCAGGGTCTGCAGCAGCCTGGTCAGTCCGGCATCGGGATCAGCGCCGCAGTCGATCCGCAGCACACGGCGGCCTCGCGCTTGCAGCGTTTCCAGAACGGCCAATTCCTGGGCGTTGCGTAGCACGCCAAAAGAGAACGGCTCGTCGGGAACCGGCAAGTCGGCAGTGACCGAGGCGTGAAGCTGCAGGAATACGCCATTGCCCGCACCGCCCTTGTGGAGTTGCCCAGCGGCGTGCAGCGAGCGCGGCCCATAGCCCACGGTGGTCGCCAGCCGAAGCCGATCACGGCAGAGCGTCCGGATGGCGCCGAGCAGATGATCGCGCTCCGGCGTGGACTGGAAGAAGGCACCAATCGCGAGGTAGTCCCCGGGCTTGGCTGCTGCCAGATGCTTAGCAATGGCTGCGTCGGTCGGACCTACCTCGCCAGAAGCGGTGGGGAGCGCGCCAGTCTGGCGATAGCCGTCGAGCAGGCGGGCCGTGGCTTGTCGCGCCGCCAAAGCCTCGGGCTCGTCAAAGGGATTCACTTCCAGGAGGCTGGCCGTCACAACGGCGGCGAATTCCCAGCGAAAGAACTCGGCGCCCAGGTCGTATTTGTCGCCGAGTTCGATTTCGTAGACCGGATGGCCGGCGGTAGTGATGGCTTCCAGTTGTTCGGCCGGGGCGGGCTGAGATCCGCCGCGCAGCCGGATGACGACAAACAGGCGATCGGCACGGTAGCTCGATGGCGCGCCTGGGGCCTCGCCGTCCACCGGAACAATGCCGCGTCCTTGCTTGCCGGTGGTGCCAGCAACCAGTTGCTCGATCCACGCACCGAGGGGTGCCAATTCGGCAGAGAGAAACAGGGTCAACTTGTCGCGGCCGACAGCGGCCAACGCGCCCATGAGAGCGCCCAAAGTCACGCCGGGGTTCTGCGTCGGCGTGGCGTCCCGGCAGGCAGCCGCCATGGTCTTGGCGCGCGCGACGAGGCGACCGATGTCGATGCCCATGAGTGCCGCCGGCAGCAGACCAAAGGTGGCGAGCGCGGAAAAGCGGCCGCTGATATCGGACGCATTGTTGAACACGCGACGGTAGTGGTTGGCCACGGCCCGCTTGTGGAGTTCAGTGTCGGCGTCCGTAACAGCCACGAAATGTTGCCCGGCCCGGCCGGCGTCGCCGCCCCAGCGGTGCATCATCTTGCTCCAGAAGTACCGCTCGAACGCGCATACCTCGGGGGTGGTGCCGGACTTGGAAGCGACTACGAACAGGGTGCGTTCGAGATCGATCGATGCTTCGACCGCCGCCACGGCAGCTGGATCGGTGCAATCGAGAACGAATACGTTGAGCCATCCCGCGGACGGCCCGAAGACCCGCGCCAGCACCTCGGCGGGCAGCGCACTGCCGCCCATGCCCAGGAGCACCACACGCCGGAATCCCGTCTTGCGGACCTCGTCCGCAAAGGCTGCGATGCCAGCCAGTTCGCGTTCCATGTCGCTCGGGGCATTGAGCCAGCCAAGGTTGTCGCTGATACCGGCGCCACCCATCGCGGGGGCAAAAGCCGCCGCGTCTTTGGCCCAGATGGTGGCAGGGATACCTTTGGCGGCGAGACGCAGGTGGGCGCCTTCGACCAGGAAGTTGAGGGCTGCCGCGGTCTCCATGGCCGAGATTTTGGCGATGCGGCGACCATGGCGGCCGCCAGCGAAGCCCGTGGACAGCCACGTGTCCACGATCTCGAAAACCTCGCTCTCAGGCAACATGCGGCCGCCCAGGCACAAGACATTGGTGTTGTTGTCGAAGCGGGTCAGGCGAGCCGCCTCGACCGTGCTCGGCGCGAAGGCGCGAATGCCGCGCACTTTTCCTGCCGCGATCGCGGTGCCGTGCCCGGTGGCACAGACCAGAACGCCAACCGAGCCCACATCCGTGCGCACGGCTCCCGCCACCAGCGCGGCAAATTCGGGGTAGTCGCATGCGGCTTCCGAGTTGGTGCCGAAGTCCACCACCTCGTGTCCCTGGCTGCGCATTCGCTCGACCAGCTTGTTGCGCAGGGCGTACCCTGCATGATCACATCCTGTGTAGATCTTCACGACGCCTTCTTTTCTTGATATCCCATGATGAGCATGAAGATCGCGACATGGAACGTCAACTCCATTCGCGCGCGCATGGACCGGTTGCGCGCGTGGCTGGTTGCGAACGCCCCTGACGTGATCTGCCTGCAAGAAACCAAGGTCGAGGACGGCGCATTCCCTGCGTCGGACTTGGAATCACTGGGCTACCACGTGGCCATGCATGGACAGAAGACTTACAACGGCGTGGCCGTTCTGGCGCGCCAGCCGATCGACGTCGTTGCGCGCGGCTTTGGTGATGGCGTCGAGGATGCGCAGGCTCGTTTTCTCGTGGTTCGCGTGGGACAGGTTCAGGTGGGCAGCCTCTACGTGCCCAACGGGCAGGCGGTGGGCAGCGACAAATTCGTGTACAAGCTGGCGTGGCTGCAACGCTGGCGGGCCTGGCTGGCGGCGCACGTTGATGTCGGATCACCGCTGGTTCTTTGCGGCGATATTAATATTGCGCCCGAGGATCGCGACGTACACGACCCCGACGCCTGGCGCGGCCAGGTCATGTGCCACCCCGACGAACGGGCCGCCTTGGCTGAAATTCGCCGCTTTGGTCTGGTCGATGTCTTCCGCCAGCTTCATCCTGAACCTGGCCAGTACACGTGGTGGGACTACCGCCAGCTCGGCTTTCCCAAGAATCGCGGTCTGCGCATCGACCACATCCTATGCACAGAAGTCATGGCTGCGCGCTGTCGTTCAGCGGCGATCGATCGCGAAGCCCGCAAGGGCGAGGCCCCGTCAGACCACGCGCCGGTTGTCGCCGAATTCGATGATTTGTAGTTACAGCCAGTGCCGCAAGGCGTACGCAAGCCGCTCCAGCATGCGCGTGAACAACGGTCGTCGGCGGAACTCCTCCCAGCGGATCTCAGTTCCGGCCGCCATGTCCTCCATCAGCACCGCTGCCAGGGCCTGATTGCACTTGTGATCGAGCGCGTTCACGACCAGTTCCAAATTGTAGACCAAGGATCGGTGGTCGAAGTTGTAGCTGCCGATGGACACGAACTCGCGGTCCACCACCAGGGCCTTGCTGTGCGCAACCGGGTTGTGTTTGAAAAGGCGGATGCCGGCCTTGAGCAAGCGCGCGAAGCTGGCCCGTGAAGCCAGATCAGCCAGGCGGCTGTCACTGGCCACGGGTACGAGCACGCGCACGTCCACCCCGCGAGCGACGGCGCGGGCCAGTCCGTTGACAAAGCCGATGTCGGGCATGAAGTAAGGGCTGACCAGGTAGACGCGTTCGCGGCTGGCGCGAATGGCGTGCAAGGCGCTCCGTCGGATCGAGAAGCGGTCGACCAGCTCGCGGTTGGCGATCACGGCCAGGGTGACGTCGCCCGCGGGCGCCGGTCGATGCACCTGCCGACGCTTGAGGCGGAGGCGCCGCTTGGCCCGCCAGTTCCAGGTGCGCAGAAAAGTCTGCTCGATGATTTGGACCGCGGGCCCCTTCACCTCCAGGGCGACGTCATGCCAGCCGCCTCCGCCATCTCTTTGAGGTAGCCACGCGTCGGCAACGTTGATTCCACCGACGAAAGCCACGTGGCCGTCACAAATCAGGGTCTTGCGGTGGTTGCGCCGGATGAGAGTCCAGAACTGTGGGCGCCACAGATGGTACGGGTGATAGGCCACGGTGTGGACGCCTGCCTGGCGCATGTTGGCGAAGAACCTGGGCGAGTCGTGACGGCAGCCGATGAAGTCGTAGAGCAGGCGGACGGAAACCCCACGCCGGGCCGCGCAGCACAGGGCGTCCGCGAAGCGCCGCCCGATGCGGTCGTCGTCGAAGATGTACATCTCCATCGAGATTCGCACTGTGGCCGCGTCGATCGCGTCGAGCCAGGCCGGGAAAGCCTGCTCCCCATTGCGCAGAAGGCGCACGGCATTCCCCGCAGTCAGATCAGTTGGGTCATCGACGTAGGTCAAGGCCTCGACAGGGCAGGCGGCCAGCGAAAGTGCCGGCGAAGAGCGGGGCAGGGGAGGGGATTCCATCGGGGCAGCCCCGCAGTCTATCCGAACCCCAACCGTTTTCATGATTTGACCCGAGGGTTAGTAGCGAGTAACTTCAGTCCCGCCACGATGGGTCGAGAAGAACACATAGAATTCCAAGGCCGCGTGATCGAGGTTTTGCCCGCAGGCAATTTCAAGATCGAGCTAGAAAACGGCCACAAGGTCCTCGCCCACCTTGGGGGTAAGTTGCGCAAGCACCGCATCCGCATCGTGCTCGGTGACAAAGTGACGGTCGCGTTGACCCCGTACGATCCAACGCGCGGAATCGTCGTCTACCGCGGGTAGTCTGCGGAGGCCGGCCGTCCCCGAAGGGGATTCCAACGCGGACATGCACGCCATTTCCGGCGTTGTAAGATAGCCGCATGACAGTGACTTCGCTTTCGTTTGCCTTGGTTGTCGCCCTGACCTCAGCCCAGGTCCTCGCACCCACGCCCGCGGACCTAGGCGCCTCCGTGGCCCCCCTGGTCGACCGCGTGAAGGGATCTGTGGTGACCATTCAGAGCATGAAGGTCATTCCGCGGGTCATGCGCGAGGATCCCTTCACGCAGTATTTTCGTGAACGCTTCGGCACGGGTGATGCCCCTAGCCGGCGCGAGACTCAGATGGGCCTGGGTTCGGGTTTTGTCGTCAACAAGGCCGGCATCATCTTGACCAACAACCACGTGGTGGCCGGCGCCGACGAGGTGTGGGTGCAATTTGGTGACGAGCGGCGCTTTGAGGCGCGCGTGGTCGGCAGCGACCCGGCGACAGACGTGGCCGTGATCAAGCTCAGTCGGGTCCCTGGCGACATAAAACCTGCCACGCTGGGAAATTCGGAGCAGGTGCGCGTGGGCGACTACGTGCTGGCCATCGGCAACCCCCTCGGCATGGGACAAACCGTGACCATGGGGATCGTGTCGGCCAAGAACCGCATGATGGGCGGTCGGATCACGCAGTACGAGGATTTCATCCAAACAGACGCGGCTATCAATCAGGGCAATTCGGGCGGGCCACTCTTCAATTTTCGCGGCGAGGTCATCGGCATCAACTCCGCCATCCTGAATCCCGCCATGGCCATGAACGTCGGCTTTGCCATCCCCATCAACTTGGCCCGACAGATCGCGGACCAGATCCAGCGCAGCGGCAGCGTGGCGCGCGGCTATCTCGGCGTCGGCACCGAGGACTTTACCGCCGACAAGGCCAAGCGCATTGGCGTTCCTTTCGAGCCCGGCGCCCTCATCAACGTGGTCCAACCGGGATCGCCAGCCGAAGCAGCCGGTCTGCGTCCCAATGACGTGATCGTCGAGATCGCGGGCCGCCGGGCCGAGGGCAGCGCGGGCCTGCAACGGATCGTGCAATCGCGCGCCCCGACCGAGACCGTGGCCGTGGGCTATCTGCGCGGCGGCCGTCGCGCCACGGTGCAGGTGCGACTGGCCGAGAACGCCGACCTGCGCGGCACTCAGGTGCTAGGTATGCAGGTCGTCCCTCTGAACTCGTCCGAGGCCCAGGACCTCGGCACTGCCGGCCTGAAGGTCGTGTCGGTCGATCGGCGCAGCCCCGCCAGCGGCAGCCTGCAGCCCGGCGACGTCATCACCCACGTCGTGCTCGGCTCCCAAGCCAAGCCCGCCACGGCAGCCCTGCTCAAACAACTGGAACAGAAGCTGACCCACGGAAGCGGCGGCCGGATCGTCATCGTGCGTGACGGATATCAGCTTGTTCTGACACTCGGGTAGACTCGCTGGCCGATCGACTTGGTTTGGGCTAGACAACCTGCTCGACATGCCCAATCAGTTCTTGGCCTCGCCCAAGGCCCACGCGCCGGTGCTGCCACCCACGATCAAGCCTCCTGCGGATCCGGCGACCCTGGCCCATCGCCAACTGCGCGATGGACCCTTCTGGCAGCGGCTGCGCGCCTACTCCCAGGTGACGGAATCCGAGTTCCTCGACCACCGCTGGCAGGCGAAGAACTCCATCACGAACGTGCCGCGCTTGCTGGCCGCGCTGCAGGGCCTGGTCGACGCGGATTTTGTCCGCGATGCGGAGGAGGGCTTTCGCCACGCGCCCATGCCGGTGCGGGTCTCGCCCTATCTGCTCTCGCTCATCGACTGGTCGCGTCCCTACGAAGATCCTCTGCGTATCCAGTTCATTCCGCTCGCCTCGCGGCTTCTGCCCGACCATCCCAAGGTGGATCTCGACCCCCTGCACGAGCGGCAAGACATGCCGGTGCCGGGGCTGTCGCACCGCTATCCGGACAAGGTTCTGTTCCTGCCGCTCGACACCTGCCCGGTCTACTGTCGCTTCTGCACGCGCAGCTATGCCGTGGGACTGGACACCGAGGAGGTCACCAAGTTGCAGTTCGGCGTCGATGTCGAGCGCTGGCGTTTGGCCTTTGAATACGTGGCTTCGCGACCCGAGGTCGAAGACATCCTGATTTCGGGTGGGGACGTCTCGCAACTGCGCGATGAACAGGTGACGTACATTGGCGAGGCTTTTCTGGCCCTGCCGCATGTGCGGCGCATTCGCTGGGCCACCAAGATGCTGGCGGTCATGCCGCAGAAGATCCTGAGCGACAGCGCCTGGCTTGACGCCCTGACCGCTATCGCGGACAAGGCGCGCCAACGTCACAAAGACGTGATGATTCACACCCACTTCAATCATCCCGACGAGATCACCGCCATCACCCAGGCCGCCACCAACAAGCTCTTTGAGCGCGGCATCACGGTTCGCAATCAAACGGTGCTCATTCGTGGGGTCAACGACAGCCCCGCCATCATGGGCCGGCTCATCAAGCGGCTCAGCTTCGTCAACGTGCACCCCTATTACATCTACGTGCATGACATGGTGAAGGGGGTCGAGGACCTGCGAACCACGGTGGAGACCGGGGCGCAGCTGGAGAAGCAGCTACGCGGCTTGACGGCTGGCTTCAACACGCCGGCCACGGTGGTGGACACGCCAGGCGGCGGCAAGCGTGACGTGCATTCCTATGAACACTACAACCGCGAAACCGGAATTTCTGTCTACCTCTCGCCGGTCGTGCATCCGGGTCAGTATTTCTGCTACTTCGATCCCATTCACCTGTTGCCGGCGGCGGGGCAAGCCCGTTGGGCCGATCCGGCGCAGCACGACCGCATGATCGAGGAGGCGCTGGAAGGAGCGCGGAGTCGGCGATGAGCTTCGATGACGAGTTGGAGCGTGGCTGGGATCTGTTGGAAGCGGGCGACGAGCCTGGTGCCCGGCGTCTGGCCGAGCGACTCAAGGGCGAAGATCCGGGCCATCCCGATGTGATCTTTCTGCAAGCGGCCTGCTGCCGTCAGGCGGGCGCGATACAGGATGCGCTCAAGCTGCTGGAGCAAGCGGCGCAGGCCGATCCCAACTGGGCCGCGCCTGAGATTTGGACCGCCGAGATTCTGGCCGAAGATGGAGAGCGGTTGAGCCAGGCCTTGCAGCACGCGACGGCGGCGCTCGATCGCGCCGACGAGGAAGAGGAGTTCTTGCAGGCCGTGGCACTCAAGGCGGGGATCGAAGTCGATCTCGGCAAGACCGCGGCGGCGCGCAAGACCCTGACAGAGTTGCCGCCGCTCGAAGCAGGGGCGGTGATGCCAGCCGCGCTGGCGCTTGATTTTGCCCACCTGTTTCTCGAAGTGGGCGACGCGGATGAGGCGGCGCAGCGGTTTGCGGCCGTGGCAGAGGCCGACGCTCGTGATGCCGATGCCTGGCACGGCATGGGTCTTTGTGCCGAGGCCCGCGACGACGAGGAGGCGACGCGCCGGGCGTGGCTGCGCGTGCTCGATCTCGATACCGAGGCGCCGCTGGAGGATCCGCTCTTGTCAGAGGCGCAGATGGCCGAGGTGGCTGATGCGGCCCTGGGTGAGCTGCCGCCACGGGCGCGCGAACTCATCTCGAATGTGCCGATCTTGGTTGTCGACCTTCCGGCGCGTGACGAGGTGGACAAGGGCCTCGATCCGCGGCTGCTTGGCATGTTCGCGGGCTCGGCCTACGCCGACTCATCCGTGATGGGGGGCCAACCTCAGCTCACGCAGATTCTTCTCTTCCGCAAGAATCTGGAGCGGGCCGCCAACAGCGCCGAGGAACTCCGCGAGCAGATCCGCATCACCCTGCTGCACGAAACCGGTCACTTCTTCGGCATGTCAGAAGAAGACTTGGCCGACGTCGGTTTGGACTAGTCGGGCCGCCTCAAGGGGCCGGCCCGCCGGGACAGCGGGGGCGACGTCGCTGCGTGCCCCCGCGGGGTACTACATCGTGAACAAGTCGGGTCGGCTGGCGGCCTTGTCGATGGCGTCGCCCAGCTCTTTCTTGGTGGCGGCGAGGCGCTGCAGGATGATCCGGATGCTGTTGTAGCGCTGCTTGTACTGTTCCATGCGGACCTGATCCGGCGAACCGTTCATGACCGCCTCGAACAGAGGCGTGCGCTCGATAGGCACCACCTTGTCGCCTTCGGGCTTGGGACCAACCTTGCGCGTGGTCCAGTTGGCACCGGTGTTGGAGCGAATCTTGAAGCCCTCGATGTCGGTCGCGGCGCAGGTTTCTGCATCGCCCTTGCAAACCGGCTTGCCCACTTCGACCAAGTTGGCAATGGCCAACTTGCCGCGCGCATCGAACACCACGCCGTAGTTCACCTGCTTGTTCGGCTCGTCACCGCTCTTGGCGGCCTGTTTGGCGGCGAAGGCCTCAAGCACTGTCTTGTCGGCCTTGGTCCGCTTGATGTGCCGCTCAACCTCGCCATAGAGGACGATGGCATCGTAGTAGTAGTTCATCAGGCGATCGATAGCCAAGTCCTCGAGCAGGTAGTAGTTGACCTTGAAGATGCGCGAGGTGTCGGGGCGTGGGTCGAGTCGCACCTGCTCCAGATCTTCGACCAGCTTGTAGTCGAAGGCGGTGGCGTCCTGTTTTGCCGCCCCCATCCGGTCCTGACTCCTGGCTACGGCCGATCCGATCTGTGAGATGGTCTTCTGCATCTCGTCGAGTTCGGTCTTGACCTTCTTGGCGCCGTAGTTGGCCTGGTTGAACATGCGCCGGCCGACAGCCGAGGCGCCGAATCCAAACCCGACCGCGCCGCCCACGAGCACAAAGATGACCAGAATAATCCGGGCGGCAATGCCACCCGCCCGTGCCACATTGACTGTGGGCTTGCCGTCATCGGCGGTGTGAAGGTCGAAGTGCTTGCCTTCGGGCGGCCGCATGGCCGCGAAAGGATCGTCGAATTTGGCTGTCGCAGCAGGAGACGCAGATGACGGAGGCGATGCAAGAGGTGGCGGAGCAAAGGGCGCCGGCGCAAAGGGCGTCGGCGCAAAGGGCGTCGGCGCAGGCGGCGGTGGCGCCAGCGGATTGGGAATCCCGCTCGGGCCAGGGGCGGGCGGCACGCCGGGCCGCAGTGGAGCTGCGGCGGGGCCCTTGGCGAGGCCAAGGCGGGCTTTGAGGTCTGCGATGTCCTTACTGGGACCGGGCTTCTTCGGTTGGTCCAAGGCGTATCTCCGTGCGTGGTGGCCTTCGTATTGGCTCCCGGGTACTCCCGCGGGAATGGCCCAAGATATGAGCGAGGTTAGGCAGGACCTGTCAAGAGTAGACTCGCCAGGGCGGGGTCACGACTCGGCGAGGTCGATTAGTTTGCAATTCGTAGTCCTAACACCACTACCACCAAATTCCCAAGAACTGAAAGTGGGTAGCGCGTGCAGATCGCACCCCTGCCGTGGCCGGGTGGCGAACGGTGCAACGAACCAAATCTCTCAGGCGGGACAGCCGGCTGCGACAAAGCGGTCGATCTGCGCCGCCGACTCCGGCGGGATGCGGGTGAACCGAATTCCCACGGGCGCCTGAGAGCCCTGCGCAAACACGGCCTCGCCCGACGCGGTGACGACTTCTTCGCTTCCGGGAAGCTGGAATTGCAGTCCCATGAATCGGGTGGCCACGGCCGGTTCATGCAGCGGCACCACGCGGATTCCGCTTCGGCTGATGTTCGTGGCCCGACAAAGGTAGGGGTAGCCGTTGAGGAATCGATTGATGAGCAGGTCGACATCTCGGCGCGCTTCGCCTCGACGGTCTCGGCTCTCCGTCATTGTTGGTGTCTTCGCGGTGTGTGAATGAGTACGCATGGCTCCTACATGTAGGCCAATGGGAGTCTCCTGTCAATTTCGCTGCTGGTCGTCGCTCATCTTGACTGGCCGCGTGCCAAGTGCTGATATTCCCTCCGGCGCTCGGCTTGTGCTTCGTTGTGTTGTAGTGAAGGGCGCCGGATACCCCCACCCCAGCCAGCCCGAGGAACCACATGTATCGCATCAGAATTGGACTGATCGCCGCGGCTCTTATCCTGGTTGCAACGGCATTCCTCTTCCTTTGGGTCACGTCAGACATGAAGGCGGCGGCGACCAAGGATGCGAACGACAAGGTACTGCGCGCCGAGAAAGTCTACAAAGACATCAGCCAACTTCGCAGCCTCGATCTAGCCAATTTCGCGGCGGAGCGCGGCCGCAAGCCATCGGTGGTTGCCGTGTTCGACAAGACCGAGGATACGGCCCTGCGCCAGGCGGCCTTTGATGAGTGCGAGAAGCTCAACGGAGACTTGGAGCGCGAGGGACGCAAGGCCGACATCCTGGCCATACTGAATTCCAACGGGAAGATCATCGCCCGCAACTTGGACCCAGAGGCCGGCAGCGGCGAGGATCTGCGGGCCAAATACCCGGCGGTGGCTCAGGCGCTCAAGGGTGTTCCAGTCAAGGACATCTGGACGTGGAATTTGGGTGGTGGCAAGCCGGGCGTCCACGAGGTCGCCATCGCCCCGATTACACGACCTGACAGCACGATCGTCGGCGCGATTCTCGTCGCCTGGGTGGTGAGCGCGAAGACCGCGCAGAACAACCGCGATCTGCTCGGAACCGAGATCGGGTACTTCCACGCCGGCACGGTTCACACGTCGAGCTTCGTGTCGAGCGCCGACCCGTTGAAGGAAGATGTGGAGAAGACTCAGGCACTTGGCAGCCTGTTGTTCGGCGACCAGAAACTCGCAGCGGCCGCGCTTTCCGGTGGCGCGCCGGGTGCCACCGCCTCGGCCACCCAGGTGGCCCACTGGTTTCTGGAAGGTCGCGACTATGCTGTTCTCGCGGCACCCATGCCGGGGAATTTTGCCGACAAGACCAGCGGTTTTGCCGTCCTGGCTGCACTGCCTGACGGCACGAGCTGGATGCAGTCGCACGCGATGAAGGTCCTTCTGCTTGGCCTGCTGGCGGTGATCGTTGCCTTGGTCGTGGCTTCCTTGACGGCACGTCGGTTCATCGGGCCGCTCGACAAGATCGAACTCGGTGTTGCCGAGATCATCAACACCAACATCGACTACACATTCAAGCCTGTGGGGCCTGATTTTGAGGGGCTGTCGAACAGCCTCAACGTCATGTTGGCCCGGTTGCTTGGTCGCGCGGAACCCAGCGATGAAGCGGTTGAGGAGGAAGAGGAAGAGGGCGCGGCTGACAAGCACTGGAAGGCCGACCTCATGAGCATTGACAGCGCGGGAAGCACGGCGTCTCCGGCCGCGGTTGCCGCCCTGGCTGAGGAGAGCGAGGCGTCGTATTACCCGCGGCTCTTCAATGAGTACGTGAACGCTCTGCAAGGGCTCGGTCAGCCTTCCGGCGGGCTCAGCGTGCAGGCCTTCATGGCCAAGCTCAGCCTGGCCGAGGCCGGACTGCGTGAGAAGTGGGAATGCAAGAGCGTGCGTTTCCAGATCGCGACGGACGGCGGCGAGATCTCATTTAGGCCTGTGAAGATCGCGTAGACCGGGTGGCTCCGGCTCGCTGCCGGCCCCAATTTCCAGCGGCAGCCATGGTCGTAGCGTCTGGTCTCGAAGTCCTGTGCGCCGAGCGGCTCGATCTGTGCCAGGGCCGGCGGGTGAGTGTGCTCTGCCATCCCGCCAGCGTTGATCACACTCTCGTCCACATCGTCGATCGTCTGATGGCTGCGGGGGTGCGCCCCGTGCGCCTGTTTGGCCCCGAGCACGGGGTGCGCGGCGAAGCGCAGGACATGGTCAGCGTGCAGGCCGAGCGAGACAGCCGCACCGGGATTGCCGTCACCAGCCTGTACGGCCAGTCGCTGGAATCGTTGCAGCCAAGTCAGGAGGAATTGGCCGACACCGACGTTCTGCTCGTCGACCTGCAGGACATTGGCAGTCGCTACTACACGTTCATCTGGACCATGGCGCTCACCATGCAAGCGGCGGCCCGCGCGGGCGTCGCGGTGGTGGTGCTGGATCGGCCCAATCCCATCGGCGGCGAAGCGATCGAAGGCGGCGCGGTCGCGCCGAGGTACGAATCGTTTGTCGGCCTGGCGTCGTTGCCGGTGCGCCACGGCCTGACGATTTGCGAAGTGGCGCAGTTGGTGCGGGCCGGGATTCCCTGGGGCGGGCCGCGATTTGCTGCGCCTCTTGATCTGGACTTGACGGTGGTGCCCATGCAGGGCTGGTGTCGCCGCGACTTCTTCGAGGCGACCGGACTGCCTTGGATCTTGCCGTCGCCCAACATGCCCACCGTGGACACCGCGCTGGTCTACCCTGGCCTTTGTCTCATCGAGGGCACCAACGTGTCTGAAGGGCGAGGCACCACGCGACCTTTCGAGATCATCGGCGCGCCCTTCGTCGACGGCCATTCTTTGGCCGAACGGCTGGCGGCGCACAGGCTGCCTGGTGTGGGCTTTCGGCCGCTCAGCTTCCGGCCCACGTTTCACAAGTTCGCCGGTCAGACGTGCGGTGGCATCCAGATCCACGTCACCGACCGCGCGGTTTTCTCGCCCTATCGCTGCGGCGTCGCCATCCTGCTCGAACTGCGCGCGCTCTGCGGTGATGCGTTTTGCTGGCGCACGGAACCCTACGAGTTCGTGTCCGACCGCCTAGCCATCGATCTCCTGACCGGCGGCGACGCAATCCGCACCGGCGTCGATCGGGCATCGACGCTGGCGGACCTGGAGGCGACTTGGCTGCCAGCTCAGCATCTTTTCAGCGAGCGGCGCCAGGCGCATTTGCTGTACGAATAGCTGCGATGAAACCTGGACCTCTTCAGCCGGCACTGACGTCACGTTTGGAGTAGGTTCAAGGCATGCGGGTGGCAATTTTCGGCGGCAGTTTCAACCCGCCGCATGTCGGGCACCAGTTGGTTGCCCTCTACGTTTTGGAAACGGCCGCGGTGGATGAGCTGTGGTTCGTCCCGTGCTGGAAACACACGTTTGACAAGGCGCTGGAGCCCTTTCCCGATCGCCTGCGCATGACCGAGCTGGCCGCCGCTGCCCTGGGCTCGCGCGTGCGGGTCAGCGACGTGGAGGCGCGGCTAGGCGCGGAGAGGAGCCGGACGCTTGTGACCATCAAGGCCTTGCGGGCCAGCCACCCGGAACATGAGTTTTCGCTGGTCATCGGCGCGGACATCGAACCCGAATTGCCCCTGTGGTACGGGGCGGACGAGTTGCGGCGATCGGTGCAACTTGTGGTCGTGGGGCGCGCTGGCTTTTCGGGTCGGTCGGATGTCGTCATGCCCGCGGTCAGTTCCACCGAGATTCGCGCGCGGCTGCGGGCTGGCGAGGCCGTGGACGGCCTTGTTCCCCGGGGCGTGCTCGACTACATCCGCCAGCGCCGCTTGTACCTAGCCTAGACTGGTGGTCTGCAGCCGGCCCCGGCTGTCGCAGTGCAAGCCGAGTCGACTTCCTCGGCGCAACCGGCCGGCCACGATTTCTGTGGCCAGCGGGCTCTCTACCAGGCGTTCAAACGCGCGGCGCAGGGGGCGCGCTCCCAGGCTGCGATCGGGTTCTGACTGCAGAACGTGGGTCACCACACTGGCGTCAATTTCAAATCCGATGCCCCGCTCGGCGTGTAGCCGGCGGCTGGATTCTACCGCAATGCGTGCGACGATGGCGCCCAGTTCGGACTCGGCAAGCGGCGCATAGCATAGAACCTCGTCGATTCGGTTCCACAGTTCAGGAGGCAAACGCGAACGCGCCAGCGCCTGGATGGTTGCGTCCGCGGGTGTGCGGCTGCGCCGGTAACACTCGCTGCCCAGGTTCGACGTCATCACGATGGCACTGGCCGAGAAATCGACGGTGCGACCGCGTCCATCGGTGAGGCGGCCGTCTTCGAGAACCTGCAGAAGAACCAGGAGCACCTCACGGTGAGCCTTCTCGATCTCGTCGAACAGCACCACGGAGGCTGGCCGGCGGCGGATGGATTCGGTGAGTTGGCCACCATTTTCGTAGCCCACGTAGCCGGGTGGCGAACCGATGAGTCGCGCCACCGCGTGCGGCTCGCTGTATTCGGACAGGTCGATACGCACCAGCGCCGACTCACCGTCGAACAGCGCCTCGGCGATGGCGCGAGCGGTTTCCGTCTTGCCGACACCCGTCGGACCCAACAATAGAAACGAGGCCAGAGGCCGGTGGCCGCGAAATCCCGCGTAGCTTCGACGCAAGGCCGCGGCGATGCGGCTGCGCGCTTCATCGTGCCCCACCACCCGTTCACACAGGCGGGCTTCGAGATTGCGAAAGCGATCGTCGTCGTCGCGCAGAAGTTGGCTGGCCGGGACCGCGGCTGCGTCGGCCACTACATCGGCCACGCCAGCCTCGTCAACCATGTTCTGGCCGAGCCGGGCGGCACGAGCGGCCGCGACCTCGGCAATGGCCAGGGCGCGCCCGGGTTGCGCTCGTTCGCTGGGATAGCGTGGTGAAAGTCGTACCAGGGCGGTGCAAACCTCGGGTGCAAAGCTTGCGCCGGTCGATTCCGCCATGGCTTCCAGTCCGGCTTCAACGATTTCTAGGAGTATCTGAGGCGGAAGCGGCGGCAGGACGACTGTTTCCAGGCTGGTCGCAAGATCGGGCGCGGCGATTTCGATTCGTCGCACATCCGCCGGGGTCATGGCGATGACCCAGCGCCGGCCCGCATTCATCGTGCACAGAAGCTGCAGCGGCCCATCACTGCCTTCGGGTCCTAGCCAAGCTGTTCCGTCGAGCACGATGGGCGAAGACAGGGGAGCGCGGCGATGCAGGGCCTGCAAAAGGGTCCCGGGCGAGGTCATGGCACCCAGATCTCCACAAGGCGTGAGCGGCTTTTCCGTCGACGCGGTGGAAAGCGCTGCCAGCAGGGCCGTCCGCCCGGACCCGGGATCACCGACAATGGCGATCACCCGAGGCGTTTTGGCCTGGAGCAGGTCGAGCACGCGGCCCACTTCGCGTTCCCGGTGCAAAACTGGCGCGCGCGGCGACTCCACCGGCAGAAGTTCCCAGACCGCGTCGTCAGTCGGCGCACACAGTGGGGCTGTCGGCTCGGCAACCTGTTTCTTCTTCCGAGTGGGCGCAACCGTGCTCGCCTGAGCGTCGTCCTGCGTATCCCGCTCAGGTTCAGTCGCGGCAGATTGATCCTTCCCGGTTCGGTCGATTCGGCGATCGGCCGCTGGCCCGGGGCCGGTCAGCGCGCGCAGGATAAGGGCCCTGATTTTTCCGGGGTCATGACCGATCCGGCGCAAGGCCTCTGTGCCCGAGCCGCTCACGCGCAGCATGGCCAGCAGGAGATGAAGAGACGAGGTCTCTCTCGCCCCAACCCGTTGCGCGATGCCGTGAGCCTCGCGCTCGAGGTCGGCCAGATCGAGATTCGATTCGCAGTGCAGCTTGGGGGCCACAGCCTCGACCTTCGCTGCCCCGATGCCGCGCTCGCCTAGCAGGCGCGCAGCCGCCCCGCCGACGCGCAGCAGGCCGAGCAAGACGTCGAGCGAAGCAGTCGCCCGACCATCGGCCCTGGCCAGCCCGCGCGCTTCAGTCAGGGCGCCGATGTAGTCGGCGCTGACGCACGCATCGCCGCCCGCCCCGGCGGGAGCGTCGGTGGGGCCAGAAGCAGGGCAGGGCTCGCCAGCATGGAGCATCAAGGAGCTACGGTACCAGGGTGGGCTGCGTCGTCAAAAAACCCCCTGCAGCTGCCCGGAAAAACGACTACAGTAAACGGATCAAGTTACCCAACCGCATGAGGGCCGCGATGTCCAAGATGTACCGTATCCCTGCGACCATTCTCTGTTTGTTGTTCCTCACCTCCGGGGCTGAGGCTGCAAAACCGGAAGACGTCTTCAAAGGAAGAATTGTCATCACGGCAAACCGCCTTCCGACCCGGTTTGGATCCGAAGGTGCCTTTGTCTCCGCCCTGCGCAGCCAGTCGATCGACAAGGTCTGGCCGGTTGAGGAGAAGGGCAACGACCACGCGAAGTGGAAGATCGAATACATCGCCTTCTTCGCGTCTCCCCTCAACGACAACGAGATCACCGTCAAGTTCTGGGAGGTCGGTCCGGGTCAGCAGCGCTACGTGGCCGGGGACGAGCAGTACATACGTCAGAAGGGAAGTCGGATTTTCGCGTCGAGCATCGAGTTGTCCAAGCCCGACTTCGATACCAACAAGAAGTACAGCATGACGGTTGAGCGCGGCGGCCGTGTGCTGGCGCGCACCGAATTCTGGCTTCGGGGCAAGGGGCCGAACTATAGTGGCAAGGTTGAGTTTTCTGACGAGGAAGCCAAGCAGCGCTAGCATCGGCATCGCCCCCCTGGGCGCCGCGCCTCGGCGCACGCAACCATCTGTCTAGGAAAAACATTACATGAACCGAACGATGACCAGATTCCTTCTTGCGGGCGCCAGCCTTTGTTTGCTTTTGGGATGCAAGGGTGGTGACAACGACGATGCGATTCGCCAGGTCAACCAGGCCAACGACAAGGTGGTTGCGTGCAAGAGCGAGGTCAACGAATTGAAGAGTCAGGTGTCGACGCTCAAGCGTCAGGTCGCCCAGGCTGCCGCACACCCCACTGACCGACTGGACCTGACCGATCCGGAGATTCTCAATCTGGTTGCCGATATTCGGAAGCAGAGGCGCGGCGCCGAAGGGGACGAGGTCGCGATTGGCAAGGGTGATCTCAAACCACAAGACGCCAGCCGCGTGGTCAAGCAGAACGCGCAGGCGATGCAGGTGTGCTACGAACGGGCGCTCAAGAAGAACTCCGCGCTCCAGTTTCAGGCAGGCCTGGCGCTGGTGGTTGAATTGACCGTGAAGCCGACAGGAGCGGTCCGGGAAGTCAGCATCAAGCCTTCCTTCGACGCTGACATGACCTCGTGTTTTCAGACCGCGGCGATGCGATGGAAGTTCCCGACCTTCGGTGGCGAGCCGGTGGTGGTGGCGCAGAAGGTGACCCTGACCCCGAAGACATGACGGGCCTGCGATTTCCGTCCCGGGCTCGGTAGTAGCTAGAGGCCGTCGGGAAATTCCGGGCCGCCCGCAGGGCCGCCCGCGGATGGCGGGTCGCGGGCCGCGAGAGCGTGGGCGTGAGCGAGTTCGTGGGCGTTTTGCGGGAGGACGGGTCTCGGGTCGCGGGCCGCTCACCCCGAAGGGGCTCCGGGACGGACAGCCCACCCGGCCCGCCCATAGGCGTTAAGCGGGACTCTTGCCTGGATCCGGCTCGCGGGTCGCGGAACCCGTGAGCGTGAGGGTGAGCGTGTTCGTGGGAGGCTCGCGTGTCGCGGAAGGCACTCACGCGCAGCGCTCACGCAAGCTGCGGCACGCCGGCCGCACGCGCTACCGCTCGCGCTCACGGGCACGCCTGCCCGGCTCCGCTTAACGCCTATGCCCGGCCCGCCCCCCCTGCCACTGGCTGTTCAACCTCGGGTGGGTCGCGCTTGATCTCGGTCGAGCGGCGGCCTCTAATGCGGACCTGTCTGCTGTGAAGCTTTGACCGTCCCTCGGAAGGAGAGCGCATGGAGTACGAATCGCCTACGGGAACTCTGCCTTTGCCGACCATGCCGCAACCGAATTTGTCCCCGTCCTATCCGCCGGTTCGCTTGCCTCCGCCGTCACGGGTGCCCTGGGTGTTGACGGTGGCCGTGGTGGGCCTTGCTGGGTACGGAGCCTACTGGGGCTACGGCGAGCGCGCGCGGCTGATGGCCAAGGTCGATGCGACCAAAGGCCTAGTTCGCGAGGCGGTGGCCAAAGGTCAATCGCTGGAGCGACAGCTGTCCGAGGTGCAAGCAGAGAAGGAAGCTCTGGAGGCCGACAAGGCGGCACTGACCGCCGCACGGGACAATCTTGCCAAGAGCGTGGAGGAGAAGTCGAGCGAGCTGGGCGCCCTGAAGGACACGACCGACAAGCTGAAAGAGAAGATGAAGGACGAGATCGCCAAGGGCGACATCCAGCTTACCGAAAGCGGGGGCAAGCTGCGGGTCGGTCTGGTGGACAAGATCCTGTTCGACTCGGGGGAAGCCGCGGTTTCGAAACGCGGGGAAGGTGTACTGGCCCGGGTAGGCGCGGTGCTGGCCAGCATCGAGGACCGGCAAATCCAGGTGTCCGGGCACACAGACAACGAGCCCATTTCCGAAAAGCTGAAGCATCAGTACCCGACCAACTGGGAGCTGTCGGTAGCCCGCGCGACCAACGTCGTGCGCTTCCTGCAGGAAGAGGCGTCGGTGCCGGCCGATCGCCTGGTGGCCAGCGGCTACGGCGAATACCAACCCATCGGCAGCAACCGAACGGCCGCCGGGCGCGCCAAGAATCGTCGCATCGAGCTCCTGCTCACGCCTTCGCTGGCGCCCAAACGAATTTCAAAGGCCGCGCTCAAAGATCGGCACAAGCCGGAGAAGAAGCATGCTGCCGCTGCCAAGAGCGGCAAACGGCACCGACGCTGACGTCGCACGATCGCGTGTCGCCATGTGGACGAGGCAGCGATGGCAATCCAACCTGGTCCGGAGATCGTGGGAAGCGGCAGAAGCGCGGACGACCGGGCCTTTTCTGTCGTTGTCCCGCAAGAAAGTTTCCCTGGGCTGGCTCAAAGCCCCCATGGAACGACCGAACCCACGCGCCACCTAAATGTGCTCAGGTGCTTGGGCTGCAGGGTAAGGCTATAGAAATCCAGTCCATCATCGACGATGTTCCTCGCGCCAGGCTGTGACACGTCTCCACCTCGATCCCAGCGAACGTCGAGTATTTTGCGAACCCCTGCTTCCCTCAGCCGGGGCTCCAGCTTTTCCCAGCAGGATTGCTCGCTCACTAGGAAGACCGGCCGTTTCGGAAATACCCAATACAGTTGCAGCGGAACCCACCAGGTATCCGTGAGCACGGCTTGTGGGGCCATCTCCTCGACTGAATCATTGAGGCGTGCGAAGAAGTGCGCTGTCCGGGAAACGAGATTGAGGGAGTACAACTGTGCCGACACGGAAAGTGGTCAGAGGTTCGGTGAGCGCAACATGAAGGCTTTTGAATCTATTCAGGAGGCCGACCAGACGCAGGTGAACCGTCGGGAAATCGAGAGATTGCGGTTTAGAGGGCCGTGTCTTGTCTTCTGCTTTGGCAGGCGCAGGCCGTAGAACAGGGGGCTGCGCTGGCAGAGGCGAAGGCACTGGATGTGCTTGCGGGCTGGGCCGTTCGCTCGCTGGCGCTGGCGGCGCTGGTGCCAGAATGCGAACTGGTTCCGGCGCCATCGTCCCTTCCAGCGGCGCCAGGAAAGACAGCGCCTCGGCGGTGCCTTCCAACTGCGCACGGTCGGCCGGGCGTTGGGAATTTTGGATGGGCTGCAACCCGAAGCGAAGCGCATCGATCGCGTGGCGCATGTGTTCCGCTTCAATCTCCGTGTCAGTTTCGCCGAGCGCCTTGTCCAGCGTCTTGCCCACCTGGCGCAAGGTCGCCTTGAGCGCAGGAGCTGTCCCGCGCCGCAGGAGTAGCGGCCCCAGTGTCTTGCTGGCGAGACGAACCTGTTCGGAAGCCATGAAGTGCCGTCGGTAGCGGCTCCTACACTACTTCGTTTCGGTGTCGTGAGCGCGCGATTGCCTGCGCAAGACAGTCAGCTTCTCGCCGTGTAGCTCGAGAAGATCGCTCTAGGGCAGCGCAGCCGTCGTCACGCTCGTGCATGCCGATTTGGAACTGCGGATGGCCTGGCAGAGCTTCTGGTAGCGCGCTTCCACCGGACGATCGAAGGTGCGCGGACGCCGTCCGCGATCGTTGACGGTCAGTCGGGTCGTTGTGATCTCCGTGGTGTCGGCCTCTATGGTCCGCGCGAGTTCGTAATACAGGACACCGATACGATGCGGATAGTGTCGAGCCGGCCCGTGATCAATGTAGCGTGGACCGTGATTGTAGTGGGCCCAGTAGGCGTGGGTCTTGTGAGTGCAAGGGACGCTCTTCTGGCGAACCACAAGATGGCCTTTCGGATCGCGCGTGCGCACCGTCACACTGGTCACGCCAGCGCCATCGCGATAGTGCGCCAGCTCGCGCGCGCCGAGGGCGATGTTGGTCGTCGGGTCCATGACTTCTTTCCACGCCATGCCCCGCACGAGTCCGTTGCCACAGTGGCCTTTCTTATCGACAATGCAACGAATTCCCATGAGGCCGCCGTCCTTCGCATAGATGGCCCCATTGCGAACGGTGGTGCGGAAAGTGGCCTCGTTCATGTCACTTTCGTTGATCATGATCGCCAGAATCAAAGCCGGCGGCACCTGATAGCGTTGAGAGGATTCGAGTACCGCGTGAGCGATCTTTTGGCAGAAGGCCGGCTTCCATGCAGACGCGCGCCAACGAACGCGATCCTTTACGGCACAAATCGTGCTTGCCAGACAGTCCTCAGTCGGCACGCCTTGCTTGCTCGGCTCGGGTGAGACGGCGGCTACGGCCGGAACCTGGCCCTCGGTTTGCTGGGCCACCCGCGCCGACAGGGCGGCAGGGAACGCCATCGCGCCGGCGAAGACGGCGACAGCGCCACGGGGTGGTTTTTGACCGATTAGGGACAACAAGGCGAATCCTCGCGACTTGTGGATTTTATTGCGACCTGGGCAATCCGGCCGAGTTCACGGGTCCGCCAGCAGCGGGCCGGGAACAGTTCTGTATGGTCGAACTGTGGAGTCTTATTGTGTAAAGGCGTTTCAGTCAAGAAAGAAATCCTTGCGCGTGGCAAGAGAAGGTGATCTCTCGTAACGTGAATGCGGCCTGTGGCCGAAACTCATGAGTGAAATCGTAGACATCTTCGTCCCGCTGGAAGCGCTTGATGATTCTCTTAAGACGACGGCGGCGCGTGTCTTGGGATGGGCGGAAACTCGCATCGCCGAGGTTCGTGTCTTGCGCCGCTCGCTCGATGCCCGCAAGGAACGTCGTCTTGGCTATCGCATGCGGGTCGAGGTCGCGAGCGCAGGCGAGTGTCTTGCTCCAACCTCGTCCAGTCCGCCGCGGCCCTCGTGGCCCGTCGCCGTGCCCGTGCCACGTGTTGTGATTGTGGGATCTGGCCCGGCCGGTTCTTGGGCGGCTTTGCGTCTGGCTGAGGCGGGCGTGTGCTCGACGATTGTCGAACGGGGTAAGGCCGTGGGACCGCGGCGGGCTGATATTGCCGGTGTTCATCGCGGGCAATTGAATCCCGAATCCAATTACTGTTTCGGCGAAGGTGGCGCGGGTACCTATTCCGACGGAAAACTCTACACGCGCAGCAAAGACCGCAGCGGCGTGGCTGGCGTGCTCGCCGATTTGGTGGCGCTGGGCGCACCAGCCGAAATCACGATTGACGCTCGTCCGCACATTGGATCGAATCGTTTGCCCAAGCTGCTTGAGGCCCTGCGCACGCGACTGCAGTCGTTGGGCGTGCGCTACCAGTTCGACTGTGCATTCACTGGCGTGCGTGAAGAACACGGAAAGATCCGCGCGGTGCAGACCAGTGCTGGGGAGATTCCCGCGGACTTGGTTGTGCTGGCCCCTGGTCACTCGGCCCGCGACGTGTATACATGGGCTGCGGTTTGCCATCTGGCCCTGCAGCGAAAAGACATCGCCGTCGGCGTTCGCATCGAGCATCCACAACCGGTCATCGATCGTATTCAGTACGGGCGCGCCGCGGGACATCCGCGCCTCCCGCCGGCGTTCTACGAGGTGCGGGCCATGGGTGCGGGTCGCGGCGTCTACAGCTTCTGCATGTGTCCGGGCGGCTGGATTGTGCCGGCGGCCACTGAGCCCGGCGGCCTGGTAGTCAACGGCATGAGCCTGGCCAAACGCAATTCTCCGTTTGCCAATGCGGCGCTGGTGGTGACTGTGACGGCCGCGGATTTTGGCCCGGACGCCGACGGTGTTTTGGCCGGTATCGATTTCCAACGTCGCATTGAAGAGGCGGCGTTTGAACGCGGCGGTGGCGGATTTCGTGCCCCAGCCCAACGTGCAGTCGATTTCTTGTCCCGCCGCCGTGGCGATCGTTTGCCCAAGTCGAGCTATCGCCCTGGTGTGGAACACGCCAGATTGGATGATGTCCTTCCCGCCTTCATTACCGAAGCCCTGCGAGAGGGTCTGTCGTCCATTGGCCGCCAATTGCCGGGATTTGTGCGTGACGAGACGCTGTTGGTCGCGGCCGAGACCCGCACCAGTACGCCGGTTCGCATTCTGCGCGATCCAATCACCCTGGAATCCCCGTCGCTGGTGGGGTTGTATCCAGCTGGCGAGGGCGCTGGCTACGCTGGTGGCATCGTCAGTTCAGCGCTCGATGGCGCGCGCGTGGCCGCCGCCATTATCGGTCGAGCACCGGCGTAGTCGCCTCATCGGCGAAACGGATCGTCTTTGAGTTCCGGCCGGGCCTCGACCCTTTCCGATTCCGATGCCTCGCCGACCGTCACCACCTCGGCACCGGCCGGCAAGATTGTTCCATCGAGATAGCGCAGAAACATGTCGAGAAACTGTTGCTCGGTCTTGCTCAGCTTGTCGAACATGGCGCCGACCTGGAAGGCCTGTGAAATGGGAGTGCACCACACCACCCGGGCCCGCAGTGGCAGCGGCTCGGACGTGGAAGTCGGACCCAAGAGCAAAATGAGATCAATCAGCAATTCGTCGCGCTGGGCGAGCGCGTTGGTTGTGATGATGCACATGCCAGAGCGGGAAAGGTCACGTGTTCGGGCCGGTAGCTTGCGGCCATCGCCGGTTCGCACGTTGGCTTGAACATCGACACTGAAGCGTGGATGGCGGCGCAGATCTTCGGTCATAGGTTTCCTTGCGTGGACACCCGCCCGGCCGTGCACTGTGAAAACGCACCACCGGAAAGGGCGTCCAGTTCTGATTCGATCTCGCGAATACGTAGTTCCCGCCGCAGTCCGACCGTTCGCTCGCCTGGCCCCGAAGGCAGCCGATCGAGACCGAGACGCCGTCGTTCATAGTAGAGGCGGCCTATCGTGACCTCGATGTCGCGTCTGGTTTCTGCCATGTGAATTGTCTGTGCTTGGGCGGCGAGCTCGTCACCGCTGAAGACCAGCCGGGCCAGGTCCCATGTGACTCGTGCCTCGTATCGTACGTCATCCACGGTGTCCACCCCAAGAGGGGAAGTGATGGAAGTTGAGGTGGATGGCTGGTCCAAGGACTCGCTGCGTCCAAAGCGTCGATCCACGCGCAGTCGGATCTCCGGCAGCCAAGCTGCGTGGCGAGCCCGGTTCACATACGACCGACCGCGCTCTGGTTCCACCAGGGCCAGCGCGACGGCCTTGGCGCGCGCCTCGACCAGGCAGTCTGCCTCAAGGTCGGGCGGAACGCGGAAGTCAGCCGGCTGGGTTTGCGGGGGTGAAGGCGCGTCGTCGACATCCGCTACCATAACGGCGTGAGGGGGAGACGCGTCGAGGGGAAAGCTGGCAAGGGCGACGGTCTGGTAGTCGCGCCGGCCAGCAGCAAAGTAGGCCCCGCCCCGCACGGTCAAACGGGGCAGCCATTTCGCCCATCGAGCGGCTTCGTGCGATCGGACCCGGCGCCGGGTAGGAAGCTCGCCGTCGCTGGTGGCCATGTCGCCCATCATCGGCTGGTCCGGCGAAGAGCAGTAGAGCCCCTTGTCGGTCGCCAGCCACAAGCAGTGGTCGCCTATGGCGGCATCGAGGGCATGCGCACCGCGGGGCAAAGGCAGCGAGGACCATGTGCGCCCCTGGTCCTGCGACAGGAGCAGATCCGGTCCCGCGGCCAGCCATGGCCCGACGCCGTCTGCGGAGCACGTCAGGTGACGTGCGGCCAAATGCGGCGAGCGCAACTCGGGCACGCCTTCGGGGGACAGAACCGCCAGGCTGTTACGCGACAGGAGCAGCAAGGCTTCGCCGCAGAACTTCACGTCGGTCAGGGGTTCCGGCAAGGGCAGGGCCTGGCCAGGAATCTCGTTGATGTTGTCGCTCCACAACACGTGGTTGCGGTTGGCCCAGGCCATGCGCCGGCCGGAAGCGGAAAACGCGACGTGCTGGACAGAGGCAATCGTTGAGAGCGCGCGGCGGGCACCATCCAAGTCGGACACCAGCCACACCTGATTGTCGGAGGCCAGGAGAAGCTGGCGATCCGGGCCAGCCGCCAGCGCCGAGCTGGCCAATTCCCGGCCAGCCGCGCGCACGAGGCTTCCTTCGACTGACAACTGCCATAGGCCACGCCCGGTGGCAATCCAGATGTCTCGTCCCGCGGTCGCGAGGGCGGGCAAAGAATCCGGGCGCGTTGATGCGTGGCTGGAGTGTCCGCCCCGCAGAGTGCGGCGTTCCGAGAGGGTGCTCTCGTCGTTCAATTCATCCTCGACCCAGGAGTTGTCCTGCTCGCTTTCGTCTATTCCGAGAAAGTCGAGGACGTCTTCCTCCTCGCGGGCACTCACGCGTGTCTTGCGACGCGCGGGCGTGGCCTCGGCATCTTCCACGCGTCCCATGGGCGTGCCGTCTTCGCGCAACAGAATGACCGTTCCGCCGCGCACGGCTGCCACTCGATCCCCGGCGGCTGCCACGCGGTCGATGCGACCTGCCAACGCCAGGGACCACGCGGTGGCGGAAGGCGTTCCGGCAACGGTGGCGGAAAACATGACGAGAAGAATGAAGATGCGATGCATGCGCCCGCTCAAAGCAACCGCCGTGCCGTGCAAGAGCCGCAGAGGGTGGGGCGTTAGCGATGGTGCCGCGTCCGAGGCTCGCGCCACCCGGGCAAGACCGCGGACAGTGGGTGTCCGAATACCGGCGCTGGGGTTGCGCGGCTGTGACCAAACGTGATAGGCGCAAGGGCGAAAGGACCAACATGGCAGCCAAGATCATCGACGGGAAGGCACTGGCGGCTCGCATCCGTGGCGAGCTGGCGACCGAGGCCAAACAACTGAGTGCGCGGGGCTGCCAGCCTGGACTGGCGGTGATTCTGGTGGGCGAGGATCCAGCGTCGCAGATCTACGTGCGCAACAAGACCAAGGCGTTGGCTGATGCCGGGTTTCGTTGTCTCGACCACCATCTGCCTGCCACCACGTCGGAGGCGGATCTTCTCGCTTTGGTGCGCGGACTGTGTGCCGATCACACGGTGGATGGGGTGCTTGTGCAACTGCCGCTACCACCCCACATCGACAGCAAGCGTATTCTGTTGTCCATCGATCCGGCCAAGGACGTGGACGGCTTTCACCCGGAGAACCTGGGCCGCCTGCTCATCGGCGAGCCGCGCTTCATCGCCTGTACGCCCTACGGGATCATGAAACTCATCGAGGAGGCCGGAACGCCGGTGCGCGGTGCCACCGCCGTGGTGGTGGGCCGTTCCAACATTGTGGGCAAGCCGGTTGCGGTTTTGCTGACTGCAGCCGACGCCACGGTGACCATCTGCCATTCCAGGACCAAGGACTTGGCTGGCGTGATTGGCACGGCCGACATTCTGGTCGCCGCCATCGGCAAGGCCGAAATGATCCGCGGCGCCTGGATCAAGCCCGGCGCTACGGTCATCGACGTGGGAACCAACCGCCTGCCCAACGGGAAACTGACCGGCGATGTGGAATTTGCCGCCGCGGTCGAGCGCGCCGGCGCCATCACCCCGGTCCCCGGTGGCGTAGGCCCGATGACCATCGCCATGCTGCTGGCAAACACCCTGGAATCCGCGCGAAGACGCGCCGCTGGCTGACCGTTGGCCTGCGGATCTGGCCAGCCTCGCCTATTTCGGCGGGGGTTCCCAGCACGCCCTGATGAATCCCCCGACTCCTGTCGCGTAGCTGCCGGTCTTTGGGTAGGCCCGCTGACCGGCCACCAGGCCGGCGGCCAGAACGAAGACCAGGGCGGTTTGCCACAGGTGGCGCCGCGGTCCGCGCGATAGCAGCCAGAACATCGTGCCTAGAACAACCGCGTAGAGCGGCGCTAGCGAGAGAAACCCGTGCAGACCGACGAGCGTTCCCAGCGAGTAGGGCGCGAGTCCCTCACGCAGCAGCGGAAATGTCAGCTCGTGCAGCGGATTCAGCAGGCGATCCGGCCAATGAGGATAGGTGGTCGCCGCGCTGACAAAGACGATGGCGGCGGTCACCACCAGGGCCTGCCCAAGCACGCGCGTCGGTGCGAATCGGCCGGTGGCGCGAAAACCGGCCGCCGCCAGCCAGGCCAAAAAGGGCAGGGCGGCGGTCATGTAGCGCGGCCCCACCGACCAACCCGCATGCGCCTGGTAGGGAACTGTGCAGCCGAGAAGTCCTATGTACAGCAGGGGCACCACGGCGCAGACAATGGTCTCGGCCCCGCAGCGTGCGCGTGCCTCGCGATTGAGCGCCACCGCAACGGCGCCGACCACAGCGAAAACCACCCAAGGGGCCAGGGCGACAAGCCCGTTGGAAGGCAAGAGAAGGGTGATCCAGAAGCTGGTGGCGCTGGGTCCCACCATGCCCATGAATCCCTGGTGCATCGTATCTTGAACGACGTAGCTGTAGCCGGTCTTGAAGAGCGATCCAAAGGCCAGCTTGTGATAGGTGCAAAGCAAGGCCGCCGGAGGCACGGCCCCGAGCAAAGCAGCGCCCATGGCCCGAACCCGGTTGGGCACCCGCAGGGCGAAGTAGACGACGATGGCGAGCACCGCTAGGACCGACTGGTACTCAATCAGAATCGACACGCTGGCCAGCAAGCCAGTCACAAAGGCCACCCAATACGGACGCATGGTTTCCCGGCGTGCCAGGGCCACGGCGGCGACAAACGCGCCGCCCACGCAAGCGGCGGCAAGTTGGTGCGATATGAAGAGAAGGCCGTAGACCATCGCGGGCGAGCCAAGCGCATACGCGACCAACGCCGTCCGATGGGATGTCTGGTTGGGTGCGAAGCGTCTGGCCAGTCCCAGAAAGAAGGGCAGAAAGATCAGAGCCGGGATGGTGACGCCGAACACGCGGAAGAGCCAGGTGGAGACGAGCACGGACGGATGTCCGAAGAGACGCGCCACCGCGTAGAAAGGCACCGCCAAAAACGACAACCCAGGCGCCTTGTCCGGGTAGACATGGCGGTTGGGGGCAATCGCCACATCCAGGCTATGGATCCTGCCGCCAGGAACGCGCGCATCGATCCACAGGTGATGCTGGTCCACGATTTCCTGGGTCAAAAAGACGCGCGGAACCTCGTTCGCGTTCCAGAGTTTTTCAAAGTAGGGAAACGAGTACAGGTAGATGAAGGCAAAGACCGCCAGCCAGCGCAGCGACCGTCGCACGGTCGGCTGGGATGGTTCCACCGGGACCGAGGGCGGTTTGTCGGAAGGGGGCAGGGGGGCCAGGTTCATGGTCGCTAGGATGCGTCTTCTACCTCGAACTTGGGTTCTCTGGCTGCCTCCGTGTGCACTCCGATAGTCCATCATGGTGTCGAATCGCCCACTGTGCGGCTTCGCTGACGATCGGGCTGACGTCGCGGCTGAGCTGTTCGAGGGCGGCGCGGGCGCTGGGGCGCCCATCTGAGGCGAGCGCTAGGGCGGCGTTGCGGCGCAAGCCATCGTAGCCCGCGCGTGCCATCGGCGTGCCAGCGGCCAGGCCGGCAAATTCATCGCGCCCAAGAACTGCGATTTCCGCTGCCGACATCAGCCCGAGCGGTCGCGGCGCTTGCCGGGGATCGCCCGGCGGCAGGTCGCCGTGGTTGTAGGGGCAGGCGTCCTGGCAGGCATCGCAGCCAAAGGCCCGCCCAGCCGACGCCGCTCGCAGCGGCACCGGAATCGCGTCGTGGTTTTCCACGGTCTGGTAGGAAAGGCACAGCCGCGCATCGAGCACGCCAGGCGAAGGGAAGGCGGAAGTTGGACAGGCGCGCAGGCACAGGTCGCAATCACCGCACAGACGAGGGTGGGGCTGGTCGTAGCGGTCCAGGCTGCGGTTGCACACCATCACGCTCAGGGTGAACCACGACCCGTACGGCGGGCTGACCAGCAGGCCGTGCTTGCCGATGAAACCCAGCCCCGCGCGTTCGGCCCAAGCCTTTTCCATGGCCATGCCCGCATCGACGCAGGCGTAGGTGTTGACGGTCGGGTCCATCTCCAGCAAGCAGCGGCGCAGGGCGCGCATGCGATCGCGATGGGCCAGGTGGTAGTCGCGCCCGCGAGCGTAGCGGGCGATCACCGGCGGCTCGGGCTGGGCCGCATCGTCCGTTCTGGCCCCGTAGGGAATTCCGAGCGCGATCACGGTGCGCGCGCCTGGCACCACCACCCCGGGGTCCAGCCGCTCGGTCACCCGCCGGTGCATGGCCGCCAGTCCAGCCCCGTAGCCCGCAGTCAGCCAGTGCAGAAAAGGCGCAGGGTCGAGCGGCGCTGCCTCGGCCACGCCGACCAGGGTGAACCGGCAGGCGCGTGCAGCGGCGATCACGGCGTCGGCAGAAAGCACGGGCGGCGACATAGGGTGCAAGTATGTCGCCCGCCGGGTTTTGGTCCAACTGCGTCTATCTGCCAACCCCTTGATTTTATCGCGGCCAACCTGTGGTACATTCCGCGCGAACAGACATGGCGCTTCGGCGCCCAAAAGAGGAGCAAGAAAAGATGGCCACTCGAATCGCGATCAACGGTTTTGGACGCATCGGTAGACTGATTTTCCGCGCGCTGTACAGCCAGAAGCTGTTCGGCAAGGAATTCGAAGTCGTCGCAGTGGGCGATATCGTCCCAGCGGACAACCTCGCTTACCTGCTCAAGTACGACTCGACCCAGGGCAAGTTTGAAGGTGAAGTCGGATCGAAGAAGTCGGCCGCCGACAAGGCAGAGCCCGACATCCTTGTGGTCGACGGCAAGGAGATCAAGGTCGTCAGCGCCAAGACCCCGGCCGAGCTGCCGTGGAAGGCATTGGGCGTTGATGTCGTGATCGAGTCGACTGGGCTCTTCACCGAGAAGGCCAAGGCCGAGGGTCACATCCAGGCGGGCGCCAAGAAGGTCATCATCTCGGCCCCAGGCAAGAACGAAGACATCACCGTCGTGATCGGCGTGAACCACGAGAAGTACGAGCCCGCCAAGCACCACGTGATCTCCAACGCCAGCTGCACCACTAACTGCCTCGCGCCGGTGGTCTACGTTGTGCTCAAGGAAGGTCTCGGCTTGACCGAGGGCCTGATGACGACCATCCACTCCTACACCGCCACCCAGAAGACGGTGGACGGTCCCTCGAAGAAGGACTGGAAGGGTGGCCGCTCGGCAGCCATCAACCTGATCCCGTCCACCACCGGCGCCGCCAAGGCCGTCGGACTGGTGCTGCCCGAGGTGAAGGGCAAGCTGAGCGGCATGTCAATTCGTGTGCCCACGCCGACCGTGTCGGTGGTCGACCTGACCTTCAAGACCGCCAAGCCGACCAGCATCAAGGAAATCAACGCCCTCATGAAGAAGGCGAGCGAGACCTACCTGAAGAATATCCTCGGCTACACCGAGGACGAGGTGGTTTCGACCGACTTCATCCACGACGCGCGCTCCAGCATCTACGATGCCGGCAGCTCGCTTGAACTCAACCCGAACTTCTTCAAGCTGGTGAGCTGGTACGACAACGAGTGGGGCTACAGCTGCCGCACCGTCGAGCTGCTGTCGTACATCGTGAGCAAGGGACTGTAGTTTCCCGAAGCCCCCGCAAGGGGTAAAAGTGGCCGTGGCCTTAGCCGGTGTGACTACCGGCGGTCACGGCCATTTTTGTAGGTGCTCCGCTTTCCTCGCGCGCAGATGGGCATTCCGGAAGGCCTGTCGGTTACCGCGCGGAAGAGTTGCTTGTGGACCTGCCGTCAGGGAGGATGGAGATGTCATTATGCCCTGCGGCCATGAGCAACGCCACTTTCACGGCAGGAGTCTTGAGATGATGTTCACCACGCCAGACGCCGAACGAACGCTTCTGTTTGCGAGGACACTACTGCTCTCTGGATTGTTCGGAGCTTGCCTGCTGGGATGTTCCGCATCGGGCAACGCGGATGGCTCGACGGCGACTGGAGGCGCGACGAACGCGGGAGGAAATGGTGGCGCCGGGGGAAGCCTGAGCACGGGAGGTTCTGTGGGGGCTGGTGGATCGGTCGCGACCGGTGGCTCGCTTGCCAGCGGAGGGAGCTTGGCGACGGTCACGGGCGGCGTTCCCGCAAGCGGAGGAGTGGTGACCGGTGGAATTCTGAACGCCGGAGGCGCGACAGGTGCAGGCGGGTTGCCTGCGACCGGTGGCGTTGTTGCAACCGGGGGAATCGTGAGCACGGGAGGGACGACGGTCACCGATGCCGCTGTGGCAACTGGGGGAATCGCAAGCTCCGGAGGCACAAGGGCCGCGGGTGGAACGGTCTTGACCGGTGGGACACGGCCCACTGGAGGCGCCAGCGCTACCGGAGGTCAGACTGGTTCGGGCGGCACGAGTGGCACGGGCGGATCCACCGCTTCAGGCGGCGCGACGACCGTCACCGGGCCTTGCGACATCTATGCGTCCGGCAACTCACCCTGCGTCGCCGCGCACAGCACGGTGCGGGCTCTCGCCGGCGCGTACAACGGGAACCTGTACCAGGTCAAGCGCGCCTCAGACAACACGACCAAAGACATTGCAGTCTTGACCCCTGGTGGATTCGCCAACGCAGCCGCGCAAGACGCCTTCTGCGCGGGCACGACATGCACGATCTCCACCATCTATGACCAGTCTGGGAAGGCCAACCATCTGACAAAGGCGCCGGCGGGCGGGGCCAAGAACACGCCCGACAACGAAGCAGACGCGAGCGCGCTCAAGTTGACCGTCGGCGGCCACTCGGTCTACGGCGTTCACATTCCGGCTGGCGTCGGCTATCGCAACGACAAGACATCAGGCATCGCAGTCAAGGACGAGCCGGAGTCCATGTACATGATAACCAGCGGCAACACCTACAACGACAAGTGCTGCTTCGACTACGGCAACGCAGAGACGAACAACAAGGACAACGGCGCCGGCACCATGGAAGCCATCTACTTCGGAAACTGCAAGAGTTGGGGCAAGGGTTCTGGCGCGGGTCCCTGGGTGATGGCGGATCTTGAAAACGGTCTCTTTGCTGGAAAAGACTTCGGTCCCACCACCAGCAACACGCCGCTCACTTCAACCTACGTCACGGCCATGGTGATCGGCCGATCGGGGACCTTCACAATCAAGGGCGGCAATTCCCAGTCGGGCACTCTGACGACCATGTACGACGGGTCGCGTCCCACCATGGGGGGCTACAATCCCATGAACAAAGAGGGGGCCGTCATCTTGGGGATCGGCGGCGACAACAGCAACAGTGCTCAGGGGAACTTCTTCGAAGGGTGCATGACTTCCGGCGCTTCGACGACTGCGACCGACGACGCCATCCAGGCCAACATCGTCGCCGCCGGCTACGGGCGCTGACGACGTCACGCAAGAACAGCTCGACGAGCCCCTGGTTGCTGCCGCCACCGCCCGCACTGGCCGGTCCCCGCTGGGCCGGCCAGTTCCGTCCGCTACTTCTTCTTGACCTCGTCGAGTTTCACCGTGATGCGATCGATGGCCCACTTGCCGACCACGAAGATGTCGGGCTGGCCGTTGGCCATGACGTAGTAGTTGCCCTTGTCCGTGGTCTCGCCCCCGACCTTGAGCGTGCAGGCATGGCCCTTGACGTTGGACTTCACGCTGATGGTGGCCACGGGCTTGCCGAGGCCGGTGGTCTTGGGCGAGTTGTCTTCGGCGTATCCTTGTGCCTTGAAGTCGTTGAAGAAGCCGGCGAGGGCGTTGGCCTTTGAAATGTCGGGCGCGGTCCCGGCTGGCTTGGTCAGCTTCCAGGCGTCGTCTCCGGACTTGCCTGGAGGCCGGGTCAGGTCGAAGGGATCCTTGTCGCGCGCCACCGAGATGTCGGTGATTTCGGCTGCGGCCAGGTTGCACATGGTCTTGTCGCGGAAGTCGATGGGGCGCTTGTTGAGCTGATCGAGGGTGTACTTCTTGACCACGAACACCTGGGGCTTGTCGGCCATCTTGACGTAGGTCTCGTCGTCGCCCTTCTTCTTGCCGACCAGCACCCGGTACTGCTTGCCGTTGCGAAGCGAGACAGTGATGGTGTTCTCAGGTGACTCAAGGCCGGTCTCCTCAGGCTTGGCGCTGTCAGCGAAGTCGGTCGCGGCCAGGGCAGAGCAGGTGGTCGCCACGTCGGTGGCCGCCCTCTTGTCAAAGGGCTCGACTTTGACCGCGGATTCGACCGCACGCCATTCGGGCGCCGGGCCGCCGTCTCCGGGCGCCGGCCTGGTCAGCACGATGCGCCCGTTCGCCTTGGTGACGATCTCGATCTTCTCGGCGTCCTTCTCCTCAAACCGGGAGATGTGCTTGTCACGCCAGCCAAGGGTGTCTTTGTCGAGCTGGTACTTGTAAAACCCGGTCGCGCCCCAGGTCTCATCCTTGCCTTCGAGGCGCACCATGGTTTCGTCGTTGGCGGTCTTGCCCACGTGCAGGTCAGCGACCAGCTTGTCGCCTTTCTTCACCACCACGCGCAGGCTGCCGTCGCCCACCTCGAACTCGTTGTGGCGGCTCTTCTCGGTCGATACGATGTTGCCGAAGGCAACCTTCTCCAGGGCCTCAAACGCTGCCTTGGCGCTCTCCTTGTCGGCCAGGTAGTCGATCGGCTTCACGATCTGGAACTCGTCACCCTTCTTCTTCATGACCGTGGTGGCGGTCCCCTTGGTGACTTCCAGGGTGTCGAAATCTTCGGCCTTCAACTTGGGAATGGGGCGCGGGCGCTCCCCGACGGGCCGGCTGCCTTTTTCAGGCGAGCGCAGCAGAAACACGGTGGCGAGAATAAGGACGGCGAAGATCGCGCCGGCGAACAGTGTCTTGCGATTCATGGTCTTCCTCGACTGACTAGATGGTCTGAGAGCTGCGGGCTATGCGACGCAGGCGCCAACGGACCACGCCGTAGGCGCAGAAGAGCATCGGCAGGCCCAGGATGTTGACCCACTTGAGCGTGCTGGCTTTGGCTTCGGAGACCGGCTGCATGGGCCGGGTGCCCATGGACTTCGACCGAAGGGGAATCAGGGCTTCGTCCTCGACCGTCCAGCCGATGGCGTTGTGGAGCATGAGCGCGCCGCCTTCGTAAACCCGGAAGGCCTGCGCCAGCTGGACGTAGTCATCGTTGGCAAAGTCCGAGTCGCCCACCACAATCAGGCGCACCGGCTTTTGCGACTCAGACGGGGGCAGCTTTTCGGTGGTGGACACGCCCGCCTCAGGCCCCTTGACGAACGCGCTCTTGAGCGGTCCCTGGTAGGCATAGGCAAAGGCGAACGGGCCGCGGTCTTTGGTTTCTTCGATCTTGGTGGCTTGGTTCAAGATGAAGAACCCGGAGTGCTTCCAGCTGTTGGGACCCGAGGAAGCCAGGTTCCACACCTTGCCACCGGCCGGCACTTTGCCGCCCGCCAGGGGACCCGTAAGTTCAACCGTGCTGGCCAGCGGGAACACGAGCCCCCGGATGCCCTCCATCGCGGAGATGGGCGGGTTCTTGGCAATCTGCACGCCCACCCAGATTGGCAGCTGGGTCAGGCCGCGGCGGCCACCACCCATGTCGACCAAGCCGGGCATGGCGGCCTCGTTGTCCGCAATCACGTCCTGGCCAATCTTGAAGCCGTAAGCTGCCAGCATGGTGTCGAGGCCGGTCTGGTTGTTCTGCACCATCTTGATCTGCGGCATCCCCGGCTGGTTGAACTGCTGGCCGGGCGAACCCACGGCCATGCCATCGGCCAGGATGACGGCACCCCGGCCGGTCATCAGGAAACGGTCAATTTCGCGCTGGGCTTTGTCGTCAAGGGCCTGCTTGGGACCGCCGATGACCAGGGCGTCCACGTCAGCGCCGATCTCGGCCGACGACGGATTCACGGTCGTCGTGTCGTACTCTTGTTCCAGAACCTGCTTCAAGGCGCGGAAGCCCTGGCTGGTGTCAGACTCGCCGTGGCCCGTGGTGAACGCGATCTTCCGCTTCTTCACCGTCATCTTCTTGATGAGAGACGACATCTCGAACTCAAGACCCTCGGCGCGGCTGACCTGCGGGATGGATTCGATCTTGTCGCCGTACTGGAAGCACAGACCGAAGTAGTAGGAGCCCATCTCGAACTTGGATCCACGCAAGACCTGGATTTGGATCTTTTCGGTCTTGCAGCGACTGGCCTCCATCTCGAGGTCCTTCTCGTGCTCCTTGTCCGCGCCGGGATCGATCGCTTCCCAGCGCAGCTTGCCGTTGGAGCTGGTGCGGTACTCGTCGATCAGGTCACGCACGTAGCGCGACAGCGTCTTCATCTCGGGCGGCAGATCCGCCGAAATGAAAGCCTTGATCGACAGGGTGTCGGGCAGGGCCTTGACCAGGTCCCGCGACGACTGCGACAGGGTGTAGACCTTGTTCTCGGTCAGATCGATGCGGCCGAAGAACCGGGTACCGAGCAGGTTGACCAGCACAACCACGCCCACGACAAACAGGGCGTAGAGGATGGCGTTGGAGGCGTAGACGCGTTTTTGGCTAGATGTGGTCGACATGGTTCACTTCCACTTCCGGGACTCAAGGGAGACCGTGGCGATGACCAGAGAGACCACCATCACGGACAGGTAGTAGACGACGTCGCGCGAATCGATGACCCCGCGGCTGATGGCCTCGAAATGGGACTCGATGCTCAGGTAGGCGATGATGGGCTGCACGGACTCAGGCGTGAACTGCACGAGGCGGTAGAAGAGGAACAGCGCAAACGAGATGGCGAAGCCGATGATGAAGGCGACGATCTGGTTGCGCGTGAAGGTCGAAGCCATGACCCCGATGGCCATGTAGGACCCGCCCATGAGCAGGATGCCAATGTACCCGCCGATCGCCGGTCCCCGGTCGAGCGGCCCGACCAGCATGACCGTGACCGCGTAGAACAAGGTCAGGCCCACCAGGGTGGCCAGCAGGGTCATGCCGCCCAAGAACTTGCCGAACACCACTTGCCAGTCGCGAACCGGCATGGTGATCAGCATCTCCAGCGATCCCGATCCCTTCTCTTCGGCAATCAGGCGCATGGCCATGGCCGGCACGATGAAGCTGAGCAGAAGCGGCATGAGGTTGAAGTACGACCGCATCTCGGCCTGCCGCTCGATGAAGAGCGAGCCGAAGAAGAGGTAGCCCGCCAGCAGCATGAACACCGTGACGACGATGTATGCGATGGGCGAGTTGAAGTAGGTGCGGATCTCCCGCTTGGCAATGGTCAGTGCGGCGTTCATGACTTGCTCACTTCGTGGGTGGTCAGGTTGCGGAACACGGTTTCCAAGCTGGCGGCTTCACGGTGCAGCTCCAGCAGTGTCCATTTGTTGTCCACGGCGACGCGGAACAGCACCTTGCGAAGGTCAGCGTCCCCGGCCGCGTCCAAGCTGAAGGCGAGGGCGCCGACTTCCCCGGCTGCTGTGTCGCAGCGGGAGACACCCTTGACGTCGGTCAGCTTGGCCTTGATGGCGTCTTGCGTGGTCCCGTTGGCCTCGACCATCAGGCGGTAGCGGCTGCCCTTCTCGCGGGCGCGCAGCTCGTCTGGGGTGCCGTCAGCCACCAGCTTGCCGCTGCTGATGATGAGCATGCGGCTGCAGGTGGCCTGGACCTCGGGAAGGATGTGGGTCGACAGGATGACCGTCTTCTCCTTGCCGACTTCCTTGATGAGCTGGCGGATCTCGACGATCTGGTTGGGGTCGAGACCGCTGGTCGGTTCATCCAGAATCAGGATGTCCGGATCGTCCAGCATGGCTTGCGCCAACCCGGTGCGTTGCCGGAAGCCGCGCGACAGCTCGCCGATCAACTTTCCCGCCACGTCACGCAAACCGCAGCGGCCGCCAATCTCCTTGATTCGCTTCTCGCTTCGGTCGGAAGGCATGCCGCGCATGGCCGCCGAAAACTGCAGGTACTCGAGCACGGTCATGTCCTTGTACAGCGGTGTGTCTTCGGGCAGGTAGCCGAGGTGCTTGCGCACCGACAACGAGTCCTCGAACACATCGAAGCCCGCCACCTTGGCCCGGCCGCCGGTCGGCGCCAGGAAGCAGGTCAGCATCTTCATCGTGGTCGACTTGCCCGCGCCGTTGGGGCCTAGGAACCCGAGCACCTCTCCCTTGCGCACGTTGAACGTGACGTCGTCCACGGCCCGTGTTGCGCCGTAGACCTTGGTGAGGTTCTCAACCTGAATCATCAGCTCTGGCATTTGATCCTCATGGAATTGTTGAACTCCGCTTGCGAGACCCCGGGCAAACCGCACCAAGTGCGACTTTATTCCCGACTGGTCAAGCGGCCTCTTCGGTAGCGCTTCCACGTACTGCGGGCCGGCTACCGGTGTCAAGGGAAGAGGGACGGCCGCGGAAGGTCGTGGTCGTAGTCGTGGTCGTGGCCGTGGCCGTGGCCGGACATCTTCCGTCGACGACGACCACGGCCACGACCACGGCCACGGCAATACCCCCAGACGATTGTCCGGCGGGGCGCGCGCCTTGATCATGGAAAGCCCTGTTATTCCAATGGCCTTCGCTGTCTCGCTTCGCGTGTCGCGAGATCAAGCGGCCGCAACCAGGCGCAGCTATTTCGCGGTTTGGGCCGATTTGTCCGCGGTTAGGACGTCGCCGAGTGGCGCAAGCCCGGCGAGCCAGCGCTTGGCGACCGCCTCCGTGGCTGGCGTGAAGTCTCCGCTCGGTGCGGCATGCTGCAAGATCGAAGCGGCTTGTTTTGCCATTGTTTCAATGGCTTGAGTGCTATTGTTAAACTGTTTCTTGAATGAAGAAGCGGCTTCTTTCGACAGCGGCTCGATGGGGCCGGGCGCGTGTCCCAGAAGACGGTGGACGACAACGGTCCGCGCCAGCAAGCCGGTGTCGAGTACCGTGGGATCGACGCCCATGGCGGCAAGACGTTCGGGCGAGATGTGCTCAGGGCGCACGCCCAGGCCCACAACCAGGGCCAGCGCCGCCCCGGCACGTTCGGCCGCAGCGGTGGCCGTGGCCAGGTCATGGAGGCTGCCAAAGGGGCGCTCGCCTGTGGTGGGCGGCTGGTCGAGCAGACAAGGGAACAGAGGACGCAACTTGGTCAGGGCCTCGATCACTTCGGCGTCATCGGGCTCCCACAGATCCACCGCTGGTCGAAGGGCGGCAAAGGAGCTGTTGCGCACCAGCGATCGGGCGAGCTTGTGCAGCTTGCCGACCAGGCTGACGCCCAGACGGAAGAGCTTGGTCATGGGCACTTGGCGTACTGCGGCCACGCCGGCTTCGGCATTACCTCGGCTGAGAAATTCAACCGCGAGGTCCAGGGTGGCTGCCACGCGCCCAAGGGCAGTTGCAACGGCCGGGTCATCACCAGGCGAGACCCGGTCTGCGGACAGCACCCGGTTGCACAGGGCTACCAGGGCGGCGTGCAGCGTGGCCGCCTCAGTCGGCGACGTCACACCTGCCGCAGCGCGGGCAAAGGGTGTGGCACCGGCAAGGCGGTCGGCCATGACGACCGGCAGGCGAAGGTGGCTGTCACCGCCAAATTCATCGGGCGGTGAGGCAGCGCCGACCGGTCCAGATCCCAACTTCACGCTGGCGGGATCCAGCTCGCGATAGACCTCCAGCGCCTCGTAGAAGTCCACGAAGCCCAGGTCGGCCATTCGCCCCGATCGCCAGCGCAGGGCGGTTTCCTCCAATTCCGAGTCGAGTTCCGAACGCATGCCAACCAGCATCCGGCGCATCATGAATTGGTCTGCCCGGTAGAGGTTCTCCACCAGGCGCTGGATAATCCGCTGGGACGGTTCATCCCCGATCAACTCCAAGGTAAAGAGGCGATCCGGTGTGTCGAAGAGCGTGCCCTCGGGCTCGTCAGGCGCTTCCTCCAGCGACAGGTCGTAAATGCGCGCCCGTTGGCGCATGAGCAGGGCGAGCAGTTCGACATCGATCCCGCGAGCCCAGGCACCGACCGTCTCGTACGGAGCATCCGCCAGGGCGGCCAGCCACTCGTCGGCGCGCTCGGCAGATATTTGGCCACGGTCCCAGATGGCCAGGTCAAGCGCACCCTGCACCTGCTCTGCCGTGCCGTGGATCATGATGTCGAGCGCTTCCGGGAAGCCCAGCTCGTGCAGGACGTAGAAGAATTCGTCGGGAGGCAAGGCGCGAATGGCGCTGACCGGATCGGTCCCGGCAAGCAAGGTGTCGGCCCGCCGGCTGCGGCGGTCGCGATCAAGTTGGGCGCGGTAGCGGGGCAGGGCCACGACGCGACCCTCGGGCTTGGACGTTGGCTTGCGTGTTTCGGTCACGGGCGGACTATGGAACGGCGCCGGCCTTGGGTCCAATGGGCGTCCGGACGAGTCCACGAGGTTGACAGCGCGTCCCGGTTCAGCGATACAGCGCCACACCATGCGCCTACTGCCACGAGAAGAGTCCTTTTTTGACGACTTCGAATTGCACGCTGCAAAGACGGTGGAGGGCTGCCGTGTCTTCCTTGAGATGGCGGAGAGTTCAGGCGACTGCGCCGCGGTCAGCCCGCGCATCAAGGTCATCGAAAGCGAGTGCGATCACATTACGCATAGCGTCGTCGCGCGCCTGCACAAGACCTTCATCACGCCCATCGACCGGAACGACATTTTCCGCCTGATCTCGAAAATGGATGACGTGATGGATTTCGTGGAGGCGGCCTCCCTGCGCCTGGTGGTGTACGACATTCACCAGGCCACGCCAGAACTGGCTGGGTTGGCGCGCACGCTGATGCACGGGGCGGAGCGTGTGCTGGAGGCGCTCAAGGGGCTGCGCAATCTGAAGAACCCGGAGTTGATCTTGGAGAAGTGTGTCGAGATCAACCGGCTGGAGAACGAGGCGGACGTGCAGTTGCGGTCGGCCATCGCCAAGCTCTTCAAAGAGGAGAAGGACCCCATCTTCATCATCAAGTGGAAAGAGGTCTACGAGCTTCTCGAAACCGCGACCGACCGCTGCGAGGATGTGGCCAACATCATCGAAGGCGTGGTTCTGGAGAATTCGTAGACCATATCAGAACAGCTACCGACCGGGCGCGCTGGCCGCTAGGTCGTTGGCTTTCTGCTTCTGGATCAGCCGCACGTAGCTGCTGCTGACAGCGGCGCACAGGGCCTGCAGGTCGATGACTGGCCCGTCGGGAAGCGCACCACCGTCGGCGGCGTGGGCGTAGACCAGGTTGAGGACGCGGCTCTTGACCTGGATCGGCACCACGACCACCTCGGATGGTTCTTCGCAGTGCAGGTACTTCCAGATCTGGCGCTGCAGCTTGTTGCCCTCGGCCGGGGCCAGCCCGCGGAACAGAATGCGACGATCGTTGGCCAGCGCGAAGCACGACGGCATCGAGATGGGGAACGCGATGGTCTCGACGGCGGCGTTCGGGATGCCGGGGGCGAAGCCGCGCCAAACCCGTGCCTGGCCATCGCGCAGCACCAGAAACATGCCGCAACCGAACTGGCCGCGCATGAAGTCAACCACGATGCCGGCCAATTGTTCGCGGCTGTGGGCTGCGCTGAGGCGGCGAACCGCATCTTCCAGGCTCACGGTTGGACCCAGGTGCGCGGGTGCCCGTGGCTGCGTGGGTGGAACCAGATTCGCTGTGACCGGCGGATTGCGCCCATCGGCTTGCCGCATTGGCGTTGCAGACTTGGGCGCCGGCCGCTGCGCGGGCTTGGTCGATGCGGACGGCGGGGCGGGCGGAGGCGGTGTCGGCGTCCTCGGCGCGATCGCCCACTCGACCACGGCCGGCACGGGCGCCGGCACTGGCTCGACGACTAGCCTGCGGGTCTTGAGGTTCACGTCCGCGCCGTAGAGGCGCTTGATGTTGTGGGCGATGACGATTTCGCTCGCGACCAGGGGCTCGACCCGGGCGCCCAGGGCGAACGAAAGATCATCGACGGTAGTCACGTCAAGCGGCGCGGCCATGGCCGCCACGATTTGTTTGATCCCGCTGCGCGAAGCCGCCAGGGGAACCGCCAGGTAGCGAACGGCCAGGTTCGCCTTCAGCAAGGCGACGATGGCGGGGTCAGCGCGCGAGAAGTGACGCTCCAACGCAGTCGGCACGCCCATCTGTCGGCTGAGGGCTTGCGAAAGTTGGTCGGTCCCGATGAACCCCAACTCGACCAGATGGGTACCCAATCTGCCGCCGACCAGTTCCTGCGCGCGCAGACCGGCGTGGAGTTGCTCGGGCGTGATCTGTCCGAGATGGATAAGGATTTCCCCGATTTTCATGCAGCTGTGTCGTTCCGCCAGACGGCCTTCCATCCAGCATCGGCGGAACTCTCCCTTTCCTGCAGTGGCGTGTTCCGGCGCCGATTTGTAGATTGCTAGCTGTGACAAAGCCCGCTTCTGTAAGATCGCCCCTTGGTTTTGACGGGCGGATTCCGCTGGCGGTTTTTGCCGAGCGGATGCAGGCCGCGTACGGGCCGCAGGGTTGGTGGCCTCTGCTTGAGCACCAGGGCAGCAACCCGACCTTGACCGGGCGGCTGACCGGCTACCATCCCGGCGACTATTCTTTCCCGCGCACCGAGACGCAGCGATTTGAGATCTGTTGCGGCGCGATCCTCACCCAGAACACCGCCTGGCCCAACGTGGAAAAAGCGCTGCAGGCGCTCGCCACCTCGGGGTTGCTCGCGCCAGGCGAAATCCTGGCGGCCGACGAGGATCGTTTGCAGCAGGCGATTCGTCCCTCGGGATACTTTCGCGCCAAGGCCCGCAAGCTGCGCGCCTTCTGCGAGTTCCACCTGCGACTCGCTGGCCGTCCGCCCTCGCGTGAGGAACTCCTGCAGGTGTGGGGCGTGGGACCCGAAACCGCAGATAGCATTTTGCTCTACGCCTATGCGCAGACCGAAATGGTGATCGATGCGTACACGATGAGGGTCTTGCGCCACCACGGCTACAAGCGCGGCCAACCCAGCTACGCTGCTGCCAAGATCTACTGCGAACGCGAACTGCCGCGCACATTGGCTGGCTATCAGGAGTTTCACGCGCTCATCGTCGAGCACGCCAAACGTCTGCGCGCCACGCGACTAGCTTCCTAGAATTTTCGCCAGGATGGCGTCCAGCTCGTCGAGCGAGCCGTAGTGGATTTCGAGGCGGCCCTGGCCTGGGCCAGTTTCGACCACCTTGACCCGCGCGGTAAGAGCACGCTGCAGGCGCAGGGCTAGATCGCGCGCGGCCAGCGATTCCTTTTTCGTCGGTGGGGTAGGGGCGACGCGGTCTTCGCGTTCCCGGCGGACCAGCGCCTCGACTTGGCGGACGGAAAGCCCGCGGCTGGCCGTCTGGCGCGCCAGCTTTTCGATGACAGCGTCGTCTTCCAGCCCGAGCAGCGCGCGCGCATGTCCCATGGACAGGCGATCCTCGACCACCATGGTCCGCACGGCTGGCGGCAGCTTGAGCAGACGGAGAGCGTTGGCCACGGTGCTGCGTTCCTTGCCCACCCGAGTCGCCAGCGATTCTTGCGTGTAGCCGAATTCGGCCACCAGACGCTGATAGCCCTCGGCTTCTTCGATGGGATTGAGATCCTCGCGTTGCAGGTTTTCGACCAGCGCCATCTCGAAGGCCTGCGCTTCGGCCACATCGCGGATGATCGCCGGGACCTGGTGCAACCCAGCCCGCTGGGCGGCACGCCAGCGGCGCTCGCCCGCCACCAGTTCGAACCCGCCGGCGGGCCGGACGCGTACCACCAGCGGCTGGATGATGCCCTGGCTGCGGATGGACTCGGCCAGCTCGTTCAGCCGGGCGTCGTCGAATCGCTTGCGTGGCTGTTTGCCCGACGGGTGAATGGTTTCGATGTCGATCGTGCGCAGGCTGCTGCCCGTCTTGGTCTCTGCCCGCTCCTCGGGATCGGGCATGTCGGCGCCCGGAATCAACGCGGCCAATCCACGCCCCAAGGCCTGGCGCTTGCCGCCGAGACTCACGCGGCCTCCGGCTTGGGTCGCGCGTGACGGGTCAAGAATTCGCGGGCGGCTTCCATGTAGCTTTTGGCGCCCTTGGAGGCGACATCATAAAGGGCGATTGGTTTGCCGAACGACGGCGCCTCTGACAGGCGCACGTTGCGCGGGATGGGCGTGTTGTAGACGCGATCGCCAAAGTGGTTGCGCACTTCGCTGGTCACCTGCTCGGTCAGATTCTGGCGGGTATCGACCATACAAAGAAGGATTCCTTCGATGGACAGGCCGGGGTTGAGCGCGCGGCCCACCAGGTTGACCGTGGCTTGCAGATCAGAAAGGCCTTCCAGCGCATAGTACTCGCATTGCAGTGGAACCAGCACGCCGTCGGCCGCGCACAGCGCGTTGAGCGTGAGCAAGCCGAGCGAGGGTGGGGTGTCGATGATGATGAAATCGTAGTCGGGCGCGACCAGGCGCAAGGGATCGCGCAGCCGCATCTCGCGGCCGACCTCGGACACGAGCTCGATCTCGGCGCCGGCCAAGTCCTGACCGGACGGCACCAGCTTGAGAAAAGGCAGCTCGGTCGCGCGGGTGACATCGGCGACGGACTTGGCCCCGATGAGCACGTCGTAGACACTGCCTTGGTCCGCGCCCGCCGCCTGCCGGACATGGCCAAGCCCAGAAGTGGCGTTGCCTTGGGGATCCATGTCCACCAGAAGCACGCGCTTCTCGGCCACCGCCAGTGAGGCGGAAAGGTTGACGGCGGTGGTCGTCTTTCCGACGCCCCCCTTCTGATTCGCGACCGCGATGACCCTGCCCATGTTGCTTTGCGCCCGTCGAGCGGGCTCACCGTCCTAGCACCAATGGGGCTGCGGTTTCAACCGAGCCGGCAGGGAAGTGGTCCAAGTGATGGCGCCGCCCGTGAGAAAAGCGATGAACAAATTTGACCGGCCCGGAGGTTGTAATACTACTTTGACCTACATGTAGTGTGTTTCCCTGCAACCAAAGGAGCAAGACAATGAGCTACGGCGATATGAGGACCTACCGGACGTTCGAAGAGTTTGAGCGCGAGGAGATTCGCCGCATGGATGCTGTGGGCAACTCGATGGACGAGATGATCGACACGGTCTTCGGCGAGGAGCTGGACCTGGACTTCTCAGCCGGCAAGAGTCGCGTCTCTGCCGACGATGACGACGAAGAATAGCCCGAGCCTTCGACAGACTATCCAGTCCCGTTTTCTCCCAGGAATTTCTGCAACTCGGCCGAGGCCTTTTCCCAGTCGGCCATGCGCCGACTGAGAAGCTCGCCCAGTTCGCGTTCGCGATCGGCAAGAGCGTGAAGTTTCTGCCAGTCGCCCCCGTGGTCGGCTGCCAGTTGCGCGCGCAAGGCGGACAACTCGGTCTCGATGCGCGCGACCTCGGCTTCCAGCGACTCGACCAGACGTTCAAGTCGGCGCTGGGTGCGCTCGCGGTCCTTCTTCACCGCGCGCGAGGTCTCGGTGGATGACGGCGCCGTCGCTGGCGGTGGCGCCTTTTCGGGCGCCGGTTGAATGGCCGCCTGTTTCTTTCGATAGGCGCGCCAGTCCGAGTAGTTCCCGAGATGGGCCTCCAGCTTTCCGTTGTCGAACACCAGCAAGCGCCGGCAAACCCGATCAAGGAAGTAGCGATCGTGGCTGACGACAATGAGCGTGCCGTCGTAGCTGTCGAGCGCGCGCTCCAGCGTCTCGCGCGCGGGGATGTCGAGGTGGTTGGTCGGCTCGTCCAGCGCCAGCACGTTGCGCGGGAAGAGCAGCATCTTGGCCAGAGCCAGCCGGCTGCGCTCGCCGCCGGAAAAGCCGCGTACCGTGCGAAAGGGATCGTCGCCGAAGAAGCGGAACTTGGCCAGGTATTGCCGCACCACTTCGGGCGAGAGATCGCTGCGCACCGTCTGGATTTCCTCGATGGCGGTGCGTTCCTCGGAAAGTGAGCTGAGCTTCTGGTCGAAGTACCCCAGGCGCACGGCAGAGCCGCGTTCCACGATGCCCGCAAGCGGCGCCAATTCGCCAACCATGGTCTTGAGCAGGGTACTCTTGCCGCAGCCATTGGGGCCGACGATGCCCACGCGATCGCCGCGAAACACGTTGACCGTCACGTCGGTCAAAATCGGTTTGCCCGGGTAGCCCACGCTGATGTTGGGCGCGCGTACGATTTCTTTGCCGCCGAGATCGCCGCCGGTCTGGAAATTGAGCGCGATCCGGCCGGCCATCTGCCAGTTGTCCTCGGGACGTTCCAGGCGTTCTAGCTTGTCCAGCATGCGGCGCCGGCTTTGCGCCTGTTTGGTCTTTTGCCCCGCCAGGTTGCGCCGGATGAAGTCCTCGGTCTTCTCGACGTGTTCCTTCTGGCGCTCGTAGTCGACCCGCGCCCGTTCCAGGCGAGCGTCGCGTTCCACCACATATTTGTCGTAGGCGAAGGCGTAGCGGACGAACTGGCCGTCCTCTAGCTCGACAATGGTGCTGCAGGTACGCTGGATAAAGGCTCGGTCGTGCGAGACCAAGATGAACGCGCCCGGGTACTCGGCCAGGCGTGCTTCCAGACGTTCGATGGCCGCCAGATCAAGGTGGTTGGTGGGCTCGTCGAGCAGGAGCAGGTCGGGCTGGCGCACCAGAACCTTGGCCAGTTCCAGCCGGCCGCGCTCGCCGCCCGACAGGGTTGCCACCGATCGGCCGAGGTCAGCCTGCGACAGTCCCACGTCGTTGGTGAGATCGCGAACCCGGGTCTCAAGATCGTAGCCGCCATCAAGGCGGTAGCGTTCCTGCAACTCACCGTAGCGGGCGAGATCCGCCTCAGACGCATCGGCCAGGTGGGCTTCGAGACGCTGCAACTCCTCGTGCATGGTCTGCACATGCGCGAAGGGTTCCAGCAGGGCATCGAGCACGGTGCCGGCGCCGCCCAGTTGGTGCGACTGCTGCAGATAGGCGACAGTCTGCCGGCCCAGGATGCGGACGTCTCCTGAGTCCACCTTCAGATCGCCCGCCAGCAGTTTGAGCACGGTGGACTTGCCGGTGCCGTTCGGCCCGAGCAAGGCAAGCCGATCGCCTGGTCGGATGAGGAGCGACGCTCCGGCCAGGATTTCGGTGCCAGGGTAACTGAAATGTGCGTCGGCGAACTGGGCGAGGCTCAACCGTTGGCCTTCATGAATTCGCGCATGTGATCAGCCAGGGTCTGGCAGCCTTCCACCGGCATGCCGTTGTAGACCGAGGCGCGGACGCCGCCGACCGTGCGGTAGCCTTTGAGTGCCAGCATGCCCTTGCCCGAGGCTTCCTTGAGGAACTTTTCGGTCAAAGGCTCGTTCGGCAGCTTGAAGGTGATGTTCATGTGGCTGCGCACGGCCGGGTCAGCCACCGTTCCCTTGTAGTATCCGCCCGAGCCGTCGATGGCGTCGTAGATCAGCTTGGCCTTGTCTGCGTTGCGCTTCTCGATGGCAGCCAGGCCGCCCTGACGTTCCATCCAGCGGAACATTTCAAGCAACACGTAGATGCCGAAGGTGGGCGGCGTGTTGAGGCAGCTCTTGGCGTCGGCATGCACTTTGTAGTTGAAGATTTTGGGCACGCTCTTGCTGATCCGGTCATAGAGATCTTTGCGCACAATGGTCAGCACCACGCCCGCAGGCCCGAGGTTCTTCTGCGCGCCACCGTAGACCATGGCGGTGCGGGCGATCGGGTGCGGCCGCGACATGAATTCCGAGCTGGCATCGACTATCAGAGTCGGGTGCTTCGGCCACTCGACGAAGCGGTTGCCATGCACGGTCTCGTTCGAGCAGATATGCAGGTACGAGGCCGCCGGGTCAGCCGTCCAGGCGGCAGGATGGCGGTCAAACCCGGTGGACTCGCTCGACGCTATCACCCGCACCTTGTCAGGGGCGATGCCCTTGGCGCTCTCGGCGGCCTTCTTCGACCATTCCCCGGTGATCACGTAGTCGGCCACGCCGTTGAGGAAGTTCATCGGGATGGTCACGAACTGCTGGGTCGCCCCCCCCTGCAAGAACAGCACGTCGTGCGTGTCGGGGATCTGCAGCAGGCTGCGGCAGCGGGCGATGGTCTCATCCAGCACCGCGTCGAATTCTTTGCCTCGGTGACTACACTCCGCGATACCAAAACCCTTTCCCTGAAAATCTAGCAAGGCAGCGGCAGAGGCCTCAAGAACCTCGAAGGGCAGGGTGGCAGGACCGGCAGCAAAGTTGAAAGCACGTTTCTTCATGGGGCCTCCGTTGAATGGGCAAGAGCATAGTCGATCCCTTGCCGCATGAAAAGTCACGTCACGGGCGCGAGGGCGATCAACTGGGGTATTTCAATGCGCGTTTCCACTCCTACTGGCAAGCCGCTATAATGTTGAACTTGCGAGGTCACCTTGATGCATGAACCTGTTTCGCCAAGTCTTCGTCGTTGGTGTGGCACCACGGCGCTAGTCATTGCAACGATGGCCGCAGGCTCGGCCGTGGCGGCTCCGCTCGCTTTTCCCGGGGCCGAAGGCTTCGCCGCCACCGTCACCGGCGGCCGCAAGGGCCAGGTGTTTCACGTCACCACCCTCGCCGATTCCGGGACCGGATCCCTGCGTGATGCGGTCAGCGGGTCCAACCGCATCGTGGTCTTCGACGTCAGCGGCGTGATCAAACCAACCGACATCATCGTCGTCTCTGGCGACAACATCACCTTGGCCGGCCAGAGCGCCCCGGGTGATGGCATCACGATCTATGGCCGGGAGGTCAGCTTCAGCAATCGCAAGAACGTCATCGTTCGCTACCTCCGCTTTCGTCAGGGCATGACCGACAGCTCGGGCAGCGCCAAGAAGACCGTCAACATCACCGACGGTCAGAACTTGATCTTCGATCACGTTGCCATTCAATGGGGACGCTGGGACAACTTCGGCATCACCGGTACCAGCAGCACCGTGACCCTGCAGAACTCGATCATCGGCGAGGGCGTGCCTCCGCAGAATTTTGGTTCCATCATTGATGGAGAGCAGGACATCACCATCGCCCACAACCTATGGATCGACAACAATGAGCGCAACCCCAAGTTCAAGGCGAACGGAGAGTGCATCAACAACGTCGTCTATAATTGGGGCACAGGAGGCGGCATCATCGGAGGCCACTCGGGGACGCCCTGGTACGAGGACTACGTTGGCAACTATCTGATTGCTGGCCCCTCGGCTGTCGCCAAGTTCTTCACGTTCTATACCAGTACCGACCACGCCTACCAAACCGGCAACATGGTGGACGTGAACAAGGACGGCCAACTCAATGGGCGGGCGGTGGTCAACGCTGATTTCGAAGGCACTTCGCCTCCGACGTTCGAGACGGCAGCGCACAGCAAGCCTCCGGTGCCCGTCACGGTGCTAAGCGCAGAGGACGCCTACGCGCGTGTCGTGGCCCAGGCCGGAACCTGCACGCATCGCGATGCCGTCGAGTTGCGACTTGTCGGCCAGCTCACCTCGCTCGGAACCAAGGGGGCGATCATCGCCAACGAAAGCGATGTGGGCGGTCAACCCGCCGTGACACAGGTAACTCGGCCCGCCGGCTTTGATACGGACGGCGACGGCATACCCGATGCCTGGGAAACCGCACACGGGCTCAACCCGAGCAGCGCCAGCGATGGCAGTGGCGACAGCGGCGATGGCTACACCAACGTCGAAAAGTACCTGAACGAGCTGGCCGATCTCGCTTGCCCAGGTGGCACCACCACGCCACCCGCAACTGCCGACGCCGGAACTCCCCGTCCGATCGACGCTGGTGGCACACCGGCAAGTGGCGGCGTGACAGGAACCGGCGGTACCACGGGAGCCGGCGGTGCCGTGACAAGTGGGGGCGTGACGGGCACCGGTGGCACTGCGAAGACGGGCGGAATTACGGCGGCCGGTGGCGCGACGGTATCCGCGGGCGGGGCGGCAGGCAGTGAAATGGGTGGCGCAGTTTCCGCGGGAGGGAAGGTCGGATCTGGGGGCGGTGCCGGCAGCGCCGCGACCGGTGGAACAATCGGAGCTGGCGGATTGTCTGCGAGCGGCGGGGTGGTCAGTACTGGCCCAGCCGGAGCTGGGGGCAGGGCCGGCGCAGGCGGAACTCCGGGAATCGGTGGGGCGGGTGGCGCGACGACCGCGACCAGTGCCGCCCAGGCAAGCAGCAGCGGCTGCTCCTTTGGCACTTCCGGGACCGAGCCAAGGCGCTACCCAGTCTTGGCGCTCCTCGGGCTCGTGATGGTCGCACTTCGGCTTCGGAAGAAGGGGCCGGGTCAGTAGGGACGGCAACTGGTCGCTGGCGGCTCTCGACTCGCCAGTTTCCACCCCATCGGCTTGAAAGGGGTGGCCCCTACTTGCTCGCCTCGGGCATACGGGCTACGGGGCGCACGGGCCTCGTCATTGTGAGATCGTGTAGCGCCTGAAGATTGAGCCAATACTTAGGCGTCTGGCCGAAGGCGCCGCCTAGAATCCAAGCCGTCTCGGGAGTGACGCCACGCTTTCCGTTGATGATCTCGCTGATTCTCTGCATGGACATGCCTGTGCGCTGGTGGAATGTCGTCTGCGTTATCCCCAACTCGTCGAGCATATCTCGCAGAAACTCGCCCGGATGGGGTGTGATTCTCCCGGGAAGCCCCTTGTTCGGTATTGATGCCATGTCTGCCTCCAGTGCTGCTGAATCTGCCGACAGCCTCCATCATCGCCACGATGCCCGCTACAGCTGAAAGCTAAGACCGATCGCCATGAAGACCGTCTGTGAGTCCGTAGTCCCGCGCACAGAAAAGGAAAGAACAGTCGTCTCCCGCCTGCCAAACAGGAGACCACATTGGGCGCCGATGCCACCCGTCACCCGGCTATTCAGTGGCCCCGCCTCCGAGCCCGAGTTGAGCGTGTTGGACCCGAAGTTGAGGTAGGCAGCCCAGAGGACTGGACCGAAGATGACTGGCCCGAAGGGTCCAAGGAACGGCACCGCCTCCACCATCCCGCCTATCATTCTCGTCGTGCGGGTTGTTCCCCCACCATTATTGCATTGCGATCCGTAGCACGAACTGTTGTCGTCCGACGCCGAGTAGGCTGCGATGCCCAACAGCGGCCCGCCTCGCAGACGCAAGCCGAACCACGGAAGATAGTTCTGGCGGTAGGCAACCATGAGCAGCCCCGCGGGAGAAACCACCAGGTCGACCCCGTGTGTCATGAGGCCGACCACGACTTCCGGGTCGATCGAAAGCTTCGGGCGCATCCGGTTTCGCGCGCGAGCCGCTGCCTCCTCGGGATCGGGACCGAAGATCGGGTTGGCAAATTGGCCAGGTCCTACCGAAACGCAATTCCCTTCCCTACAAGAAAGCATTCCCACAGGACAGGATGGGGAATCGGCCGGATCGCAGTGCCCGCTCTGGCAAACGGCGCCGGCTGGGCAGGCTGGGCAATCAGGTTGTGCTGGACTTGGCAGATGCGGCTCGACGCTGCCGGTAGGGGCAAGCGGACCGGGAAGGAGGGCGGCCTGCCGCTGAGGCGTCCGCTCCTCCTGGTTTGAAGCATCCGCACCTTTCACCTGGAACGTCGTCTCAACAAGGCGAAATCCTGGCGCGGCCGCCTTGCGGTCATCCTCGGGGATCCATTCCATGATCGCGTACGTCCGGTGCGCTTCGAGAAATACAATGATGCTCGAAACGAACGATACGTCGTTCGAGTTCCAAGACCTGCGGTACTTGCCAGAAATGACCGCGCCCTCCCCATGGTACTGGCCCCACTTTGGGAATGCGGTCCGCTTCAAGTCCCGGAATTCCTCCCCAGTCATGGTGCAAACAAGCGTCTCAAGCAGGCTCTTCGGGTTCTTCTCCCCATCAGCAATGCTGAACATTATGAAACCGCGTCGCCTGGCGGTCTCGACGAAGAACTTGTGGTCGGGATCATAGTCGACTCGGCTGGTATCGAGATGCCAAGTGCCAGCAAGTGGACTCACATCTCCTGGAAACTGGAACCAGAAGGCGGGGCGGTCCACTTTTTGGGGAGCCGAAGTATTCGCACGCGGCTCTGCGTCGAGCGCGCTGTTGATACCTCTGTTCAAGCCGCTGCCAATCACGATGGTTGCTGCCTGGCACGAGGCGAGCAACGCTGGGCAGGAGAAGGCCAATACGGCGGCCGTGCGTGTTCTGTTCATCGATACCTCCAGAGGCTCAGGATGACCCGAGAGTAGACCAATCCAGATAGTTCACAATGGTCCCGATCACGCTGCAATTCGGAGTGGGAAGACTCTCAGGAAAACACAGGCTGGATAGGCACGTCAGGACCTCGGTGATACTATCCGGCGCGATGTCTTCCGCGCGTGTTGCAAGGCTTGTGACGCTGGGCCTGACCCTCGGTTTGGCGTCGGGGGCGCTGGCAGGTTCACCCGACCAGGAGAGGGCGCTGGCGAAACAGCACTTTGAGGCTGGGTCGCTGCGATTTGACTTGGCCGAGTACGAGCAGGCTTTGATCGAATTCAAGGAGGCGTATTCAAGTCCGACGCTATGCTGCTTTACAACATCGCCCAGTGCCACCGGATGCTGGGCCACGTCGACGAGGCGCTGATCTTCTACAAGAACTACCGGCGGCGCGCGCCGGGTGCCGCCAACCGTGAGGAGATCGAGCGGCGAATTTCTGAACTCGAAGCCGAGCAACGGGTGAAGCAATCGAAGAAAGCGGCGGAGGAGCGGGAGGCCGCGGCAGCGGCTGAGACGAAGGCAGCGGCCGACGCGGAGGCGAAAGCGGCCGCCACTCCCGCGCCACGCGCTGATACGACACCCGCGCCATCGCGCCCGGCGCCCCAATTGGCCCGTGGCTGCGCCGCGAACCAGGTACCCATCCCCGGCGGGACGTTTTGGATGGGCGACCCGGACTTGGACAAGAACTCGAAGCCGGTACACAAGGTGACCCTGTCGCCTTTCTGCATGGACAAGACCGAGGTGACCGTGACGTCCTTCCGCGCCTGCGTCCAGGCAGGCGACTGCCAGCCCCCGAGCGCAACGGTCGACTGGAAGGACATCAAGCCCGAAGACAAGACCAAGCGGAGTCAGTTCTGCACCTGGGGCAGAGGCGGCCTCGACAAGCACCCCATCAACTGCGTGGATTGGAACCAGGCCTCTGCCTACTGCGAATCGACCGGCGGTCGTCTGCCCACGGAGACGGAATGGGAGTACGCGGCCCGTGGCAACGACGCCCGCCAGTATCCCTGGGGCAACGAGCCACCGGACGCCAAGAAGCTCGACGTCTGTGGCAGCGAGTGCGCGTCGATGGCGAAGAAACGGCTGGATTTGACGTGGACACCTCTGTACTCGGGCGATGACGGCTGGCCAGCTACCGCCCCAGTGGGCAGCTATCCCAAGGGCGCCAGCCCTTTCGGCATTCTGGACATGGCAGGGAACGTCTGGGAATGGACCGCAGATAGTTTCGAAGCCTACAGCGAAGCCCCAGCAACCAACCCGCATCGATCTGGAAGCACAGAGTCGCCCCGTGTGTGCCGTGGCGGGGGGTGGAGCAGCGACGCTCCGGCCTTGGTTCGCGCGGCCCTCCGCGGCACGAACGATCCCGCTGACCGCAACAGCCTTCTTGGGTTCCGTTGCGCACGCGGGGCCAAAATGTAGGTATTTCACCGGCCAGGGGAGCGCCTGCCAGCGCAGGCTTCGCACCGACCTCGCCGCTTCGTCATCGTGCCGGCACGAGCGCGCCGGCATCCTCCATCACCGCCACCATTCCTGTCGCCGCAAAGCCCATTGCTCGTCGACTCGCCTCTGCGACGTTTGGAATGGACCCTGAAATGAACATGTACTAGAAACCCTCAGGCCCAAGCCGGGTCGCATTTTTCGATGCTCGAATCTTTCTGGCGAACGAACGATACACGCGTCCAGTGTCGGCAATTTCACGGGGTGAGCCGGGCTGAGGCTGTCGCCAGAATCCATCGAGCGGGCTGTGGATTCACCCAAACGCGGAGAGAAATATGGCCGTCGTAGTCGTCGTTGGAGCCCAGTGGGGCGATGAAGGGAAGGGGAAGGTCGTTGACCTCCTTACCGAGCACGCGGACATCGTGGCCCGCTGGGGCGGGGGCGCCAATGCCGGCCACACCATCGTGGTCGAGGGAAAGAAATACGTCACGCATCTGATTCCTTCGGGTGTGGTCAGGCCCGGCGTGACCTGCGTGTTGGGCGAGGGCATGGTCATCGACCCGCGCACCCTGGTCGAGGAGATGCGCGCCTTTCGCAGCCACGGTCTGCTGGCCCGCAGCACGGACCTGGTTGTCTCTGGCCGGGCACACCTGACTTTCCCGCACCATCGCGATCTTGACCGTCTGCGCGAAGAGGAGCCAGGCGCCATCGGCACGACTCGGCGAGGGATCGGCCCGACCTACGAAAGCAAGGCCTCGCGCACCGGTGTCCGGGTCGAGGACCTTCTGCGGCCCGAGCGATTCCGAGCCAACGTGGAGCGCAATGTCCGCTATGTGTCGGCCGCGCTGACCCGCTACGGGGAACCCATGCCCGACGTGGATGCCCTGGTGAAAGACTATCTGGCACTGGGCGAGGAGATTCGCCCCTTTGTGCGCGACTCGTCCCGCTTTCTGTACGACCAGATCCGTGCGGGTCGCAATGTCTTGTTTGAAGGCGCGCATGGTGTCCTGCTTGACCTCGACCACGGCACCTACCCATTCGTCACGTCTTCGTCGACTACGGCCGGCGGCGCTTGCACGGGGTGCGGCATCGGGCCGACTTGCATCGACACCGTCATCGGGATCGTGAAGGCCTATTCCACGCGGGTGGGCAACGGTCCCTTCCCGACGGAGCTGCACGACCAGACCGGCATCCGCCTGCGCGAGGTGGGGACGGAATTCGGGTCCACCACGGGCCGGCCGCGGCGCTGCGGGTGGCTCGACATACCGGCCCTGCGCCTCACCTGCCGGCTTTCGGGGATCGGGGCCTTGGCCCTGACCAAGCTCGACGTTCTGTCCGGCCTCGACAAGATCGAGCTGTGCGTCCAGTACCGGCTGGCGGGCAAGATTCTCGATGAAATGCCGCTGGATCCCGACGATTTGGCCGCGGTTGAGCCGGTCTTTGAAACCCTGCCAGGCTGGCCCGCGCTCTTCGCCGAGGGTGCGTCGGCGACCGGGTCGGCGCCGCTGCACCCGGCGGCCGAGAAGTACGTAGCGCGGATCTCAGCGCTGGTCGGCGTGCCGCTGGCTCTCATCTCGGTGGGCCCTGGCCGCAACGAGACGATCATCAGGGACAACCCATTCGTTGCTAAGAATGCTCGCTAACTCATCGCACGCAGCCTACCGTGGCTGGCAGGTGGCAAATTCACTGTCGGGCCGGTTACGTGCGGGAATGGGACAGAAACCGTCTTGCCAGGCGGAGTCTGATATCTATAATCGCGCGACTGCCGACTCTCCGTGGTACGCGCAAACGAGGGCTCAATGAAAATCGTCTGTGATGCTTGTCAGGCTAAGTACTCGATAGCGGACGAAAAGGTCCAGGGAAAGGCCTTCAAGATCCGATGCAAGAAATGCAACCACATCATCGTGGTCAGAAGCGGCGGCGATCGCCCTGCCGGCGCCGCGCCCGAGCCCAAGCCCGCCGCGGCTGACGCCCAGGGCACGTGGTACATCGTCGTCGAAGGCGAACAGGTCGGGCCACTCGGCGAGGCCGACATCGGCGGCCGACTGGCGCGCGGTGAGATCACGGATGAGACACTGGTCTGGAAGGAAGGCCTTGCCGACTGGATGAAGCTGTCGGCTGTGCCGGAGCTGGTTCAGGCCGCATCCTCAGGATCGTCGGCTACGCAGTTTGACGCCGCCCCGGCAGCCCAGCCCGCCCCGGCCCGGCGCGACTCATCTCGTATGCGCGCCGAGAAACCGGCAGCGCCGGCCGAAGATGTCTTCTCCAAAGCCGCACCGGCGGCCGGTGGGCAAGCCGATCTCTTCGCCTCGCCTGCGATCGGGCTGTCGCCCGTCGCGGCCGAAATGCCAGCCGCGGCCTCGTCACCGTTTGCCTTTGGTGCGGTGGCAGCCGCATCCGCCGAGCCCGCAGGCAGGGCCGGGGGCAACGGCGCAGGGCTGAGCCCGTTGACCGGTCAGCGCAACGAAAACTCGGTCCTGTTTTCGTTGGCCAACCTGGAAGCGCTGGCGGTGCCGAGTTCGTCAAGCAACGCGCGGGCGCCGTCGACCACCACGACCACCGAGGGCTCTGGCCTCATCGACATTCGCTCGATGGCGGCCCGAACCATCGGTGAGTCCGGCCGAGGCGATTCGTTCGGCGGCTCGGACTCCCTGCCAACATTCTCGACGCCGCAGTTTTCTCCCGTGGCGCCCGTGCTGTTGCCCATGGCCCCGGGCGGTCCGCCCAAGTGGGTGTACCCCGTCATGGGCGGCCTGGCGATTGGCATCGTGGTCCTCGGCCTCGGCATCTACAAAGTGATTTCGGCGCCGCCCCCGCCTGCTCCGGTCGTGCAGCCCGTTGTGATGCCGGTGCCGACCGCGCCGGCTCCCGCCCCCGCGCTGGCGACAAAGCCTGCCGTCCCGCCGCCTGCCGAATCGGCCAAGGCTGTTGCGCCGGAGGAGAAGCCCGGCGAGGACAAGGCCCCGACGGAGAAGAAGAAGGGATCGGGAAAGAGCGGCAGATCCGTTGCCAAGGGCCAGTCCGACTCCTCGGCGGCCAAGAATCCCGTGGATACGGCGAAGAAGCCCACGCCCGAGCCTGTGGCGGCGACGCCCACTCCACCCAAGCCAAAGCGCGGTGGATCTATTGATGACCTGCTTGACCAGGTCGGCACCACCAAGCGCGGCGGCGGCGACGAGCCCAAACCCAAGAAGCCAACCGCGGCGGCGCTGCCGTCCCTTTCCCAGAGCGACATTGTCAGCGCCATGAAGGCGGTTCAGCCGAGGGTGAAGGAGTGCTACAACCAGTACAAGGTCCCCGGCATCGCGAATGTCAGTATCGCGGTGTCAAAGGGCGGCCGAATCGCATCCGCGAGCGTGTCGGGCAAGTTCGCAGGTACGCCGAGTGGATCCTGCGTGGAAGCCGCTGCCAAGACGGCGAAGTTCCCTCCCTGCGAGGCGATGAGCTTCCCCTGGCCGTTCCAGTTGCACTAGCCTTCTGTCACTCGCCGGCGTCGGGCTCGGGTTTGCGCGGCGCTGGCGCAGGTGAGCCGCGGTCTTCGCGCAGTTTCACCGCCAGCTTGTCGATCAAGAGCTGCTCGATGTAGCGGGGCAGGTCGGGCAGCGACGCCGCCACGCGAGTCGAGTCGCGACCGTCGCCGTCTCTGGTTCGGATGAGTTCGAGCGAGCCCTTGTGCAGTTTCTGGCCTTCCGGATAGTCAAACAGGATGTAGCCAGCGGCCTCGTCCTTTTCGCGAATCACGCAATTGCGATCAATGCGCAGAAAACGGATGGCGCTCGGCCACACGTCGGTCACCGGATAGGAAACCGTGGCCACGCCGCGCGCGTCTGCACCGGGCTGCCAACCGAGCAAGCCCACCAGCAACGGCGCGAGCAGCGAAGACTTGCGCCAAGGGTTGCGTGTCACGGCGACTCCGTTGCCTCGACCGCGCGCTTGGATTCGACCACCATGGTTCGCAGCGAGCTGGAACCTTTGCCCACCGCTAGGAGGGCAAGAAAGCCCAGACCGACGTACCAAACGAACTGGATTGCGTGCAGAACGATGGCATAGGCCCCGCCAAAGGAACCGACTGTGGCGGCGGGCAGGTAGGCGCCCAAGGCAATGACGATGCCCGCGTGAAACTGGCCCACCAGCCCTGGCGAATTGGGCAGGGAGATGAGCACGCCAGTAAACGCCATGGCGGCAAAGGCTCCGGTGAGCGGCAGGGGCAATCCCATCTGGCGGGCGAGGAGCCACATCCCGAATCCGTTGCTGAACCAGTACAGCGCCGTCTGCGCCAGGAAGGGAATCATGTCGCGCGGCTCGCGCAGGGCACGAAATCCGTGGATCAGGGCGCGCAGTTTGTCGGCCACCCGATCCGCCAAACCAGGGGCAAGGCGCCGCAGCAGGGTGACCGCCAGCGCGAGCCGGATTGTCTTGTCGGTCCAGCGCAAGGCGCAGCCGAGAAAGATCGTGAGAGACAGAAACCCGATCAGGGAGAGCCAGGCCGCTCCAGCCAGGCCGGCCGAGTACCCCGTCCCACCGGTGCGGAAAGCCAGCATGTACGTCACGAAGAAGAGAATTGATATTACCAGCCCGTCGACAATGCGCTCCACGGCGACGGTTCCCAGCACCGCGCTCATGCGCGATTGCCCGCTGCGCACGACGTAGTACGGCCGCACGAATTCACCCAGGCGGACGGGCAAGGCCAAGATGGCCATGAAGCCAACCGCTGAGGTCGTCATCAGACGGCCGAAACTCAAGCTCACGCCGATGGGACGCAGAAGGTATTTCCAGCGCCACGCTCGAAACAGGTGGGTGGGGACCATGGTGGCCGCGTAGATCAAAATGGCCGTGAGGGACAGGCGGTGCAGCTCATGGGCCGTGGCCGAGAGATCCATCCTGCGGACGGCAAGCCACAGGCACAGGCCTCCCACTAGCAATGACAAGACGATTTTCACAAAGAGCTTCAAGGGAATAGGCCTTCTGGGTGCTCAGGGAAGTTGACCTAACAGGATACGGCGAGGATTGTCGCTGAGCAATTGCTTGACCACGTCCGCGCCGAGACGTTTCTCGATCCACGCCACGCCTCCGGCGACAGTCGGCGCATCTTCCGGGGCGTGCAGGTCAGAAGCCACGGCATGGACGAGGCCTTCTTCGACCAGACGCCGGGCCGTCTTGACTTCTGCCCTGGCGCCCGTTCCAGATAGGGCGGCCAAGTCCACCAGCAGCGCGGCCTGCCGGCCCAGGCGTTCGGCCAGGGTTGGATCACGCTGCACGGCCGCATATCGTTCCGGGTGGGCCATGACCGCGAGGCGCCCGGACACCCGGATGTCGAAAAGGGCTTCTTCTAGACGCGGCGGCATGACGGCTGGGCTGACCTCGAAGAGGAATGCCTTGCCGCCGTCATAGCAGGGGATCTCCCCCTGGCGCATGCGGCCGGCCAGCACATCGTCCCAGTAGTTTTCAGCGCCCAGCAGCAGTCGTATGTCGGGCAGCACGGTGGCGATCTCGCGGCTCACCTGGTCGAAAACGAGCCTGACCTGGTCGAGCGCCGGCTGGAACCTGCCCGCGAACTGGTGGGGCGTTGCGCACAGATCTGAAAAGCCGATCTCGGCCAAGGCACGCACCATGGCCAGGCAGGTATCGAGACTGTCGGCCCCGTCGTCGAGGTCCGGAAGAAGGTGAGAATGTAGATCAACGTAATGCGCCACGGCGTTTGCCGTCAGACAATAGCGAATCCGACGGGCGGTTGAGCGTTTCTTTTTTTTCCGGCTGGCTGCAAGCAGAAAACGCGTCCGGCGTACGCTTCGGGCTTGCGCAAAGGCGAAGAGCGATCGCAGAGTGATCGTTCGGGAGATACAAATTTGATGAGCGACAAGGTCGTGCTGCCCCGTCTGAATTTGCCAGGTCAAAAGACCCATTGGTCCGTCGTTGCCGTCGTTGGCGGCGGTGTTCTGGTGTTGTTGCTGGCCGCGATCTTTTTCGTTGTCGTCAACAGCAAGCGCAACGCACAGGAAGCGGAGGCCCGCGCCGTTGAAGCCCGCGCCAAGGAAGCTGCCGCCCAGGTCGAGAAGGCGAGGCTGCAGGCGATTGCTGCCGAAAAGGCCAAGGCAGCGGCTGCTGCTGCTGCTGCAGAAAAGGCAAAGCCCGCCAGTGCCATCGCGGCTGGCGCCGAGCCCAACCACGTCGAGGCTGCTGGGGCGACTGCGGCCGCTGGTGATTCGGGCAAGACTGGTCAGAACAAGAAGGCGCGCAAATCAGGGCGCAAGGCGGCAACTGGCAAGACAGCAAGTGTGACGCCACCCAAGGGCGGAGGCGCACCGCCGACCGAATCGACCAAGAAGACTGACGCGTCCCTCGATGCGTTGCTGCGTGGTCTCAAATAGAGGCGCTGGCTCGCGCAGGGCGCGGGCGCCCGGCGTCGAGTTGCGGAAGCGCGAGTGTTCGCGCTGCGCACGCGGGAATCTGTGTTAGATATTCATTGGAAGGCCTACTTTTCCCAGTCAGCACAGCACAAGTGCAAGGAGCTACATGCCTGAGGTACAAGAGAACTCGGTACTGACCTCGCTCAAGGAACTTCGCAGGCAGGAAGAGGAGCGGGTCAGCCAGGAGAAAGCAAAAGCTGAGGCCAAGGCCGATGCCGAGCGCCGGGCCAAAGAGGATGCCGAGCGCCGAGCAAAGGAAGAGGTCGAGCAGGCTCGCCGCGCGGAAGAGAACCGCAAGAAGCGCGAGGAAGAAGACAAGCTGGCGCGCGAGCGCGAGGAAAAGCTGCGTGTCGAGGAAGCCGAGCGCCGGGCGCGCATCGAGGCTGACACGAGTTTGCAACGCGAGCGCATGCGTCTTGAGGTGCAGGCCAAGGCGGCGGTCCAGAGCAAGCCGGCGCCCAAGGGACTCATCATCGGCATTGTCGTCGGCGTGTTGGTCATCGGTGGGATCGTGGTGGCGAAGATATCGGCGGACCATCGCGCGGCCTCTGAGGCGCAGGCGCAGGCGGCTGAGAAGGAAAAGAACGAGCAGCTGCGTCGGCAGGAGATGGCCTTCCAGGCCCAGATCGACAAACTCACCCGCCAGCTTGGCGAGGCCAAGAACGAGGCCGACCGCGAGGCCCTGAGGCGACAAATCGACGAAGCCAACTCCTCGCGCCGTGCGGCCAACACCGCCGCTGCACCCCGGCCGCGGACGCAGAAGGAAACCACGCCCAAGTCCGAGGCTCCGCAGAAGCTGATCAAGGACAAGAAGCAAGTTTCAAACGACCCGCTCGACGGGCTATAGATCAGATCCTCTTGCGGGCCGCGCCGTGGTAAATACGGCGCCATGAGCGGCCGTGAGCTTTTTGAACGCAACCGGGCTCGACTCCTCGAGCTCCTCAAGCAGTTGGCCTACGAGGAGCGCGAGGTCATTCTCTCGTCGGGCCTGAAAAGCAACTTCTACATTGATTGCAAGCAGGCCGTGTTGAGCGCCGAGGGCCACTTCCTGGTGGGCTGGCTGTTCAACCGGGTGATTGCCGAACACGCCCCTGAGGTGGAAGCCGTCGGGGGCCTGACCATGGGTGCTGACCCGCTCGCCTCGGCGGTGGCCACGGTCAGCTACCTCGGGGGCCGGCCGCTCGACGCCTTCTACGTACGCAAGGAAGCCAAAGGCCATGGCACCGGGCAGTGGCTGGAGGGGCGCAAGTTGCTTCGCCCTGGGATGCCGGTCGCGATTCTCGAAGACGTGGTGACCACCGGCGGCTCGGCGCTGAAGGCCATTGCGCGCGCGCGGGAGTTTGGTCTCAAGGTCTGCCTGACGGTGGGGTTGGTGGATCGCGAAGAAGGTGGACGCGAGGCGCTTGAGAAGGAGGCCCCGCTGCAAACCCTCTTCCGGCGGAGGGAGTTCATCTGATGCCATTCGTGCGCCTCCCGAGCAGGGTGCTTGGGCCTTGGGTGGCGTGCGCTGCTGCGGCGCTGGTCGGGTGCGCCCAGACGAATTCCAAACCCGTCGATTTTTCCGACGCCACACGTGACTATCGGGCGACGGACTACGTGCCGGTCTATGAAAATTGGACGCGACACGCGAAGCTGGTGCGGGACGTGGGCACTGTCATCGAGGCGTGGGGCACCTACAAGAGTTGGGATTTTCGTCAGGCCTACGTGGCGCAATATTCGGGCGCGTACAGGCTGTCGGACAGCGCGCGAACCACGCTGCTGCGTTCGCAGCTCGATACGTCGCGGGCCAACCACGAGTTCCATGTGGCCGTGCAGACGACCACCGATAGATGGAACGACCTCGATCGCAAGAACACGCCCTGGCGGGTGACCTTGCTTGACGCCGATGGCGCCGAATTAGGCCCCATGTCGATTCAAGTCGTGAAGCTTCCTGAGCTCTACGAGAGTCAGTTCTTTCCAAGCCGCACCGAATTCACGCGTACCTACGAGATCAGCTTCGCTCGTGCCGGCAGCGGCGGGCCGCCAGTTTCCGTTCCGGCCAAGGGTCGACTCGTCCTGCGGTTTGCCAGCCCGATGGGGCAGATCGAATTGGCCTGGGACGCAAAGTAAGCGGTCACCAGGCGGCGACGGGGCGCTGTCACGCGTGTTTCTTTGTCGGCCCTCGCCCCGGCGGGCGCTTCGTAGTTCCTCGGCCGGCCGGCTCATCAAGGTCGGCGAAGTTGTCCTCGGCCTCGCGCTTGTAGAGATCGGCTTCACGGGCGAAGAAGTCGCGCTCGACATCGTTGAAGGTGCCGCTGATTCGGCCAGTCGTTCTGGCGGCCTGAGATCCATCGCGGTGGCTGTCTTGTGATGTGTGGGGCGTCGGCCGAGGCGCGGAAGGAGCGGATGGCCCGCTGCTGGTTTCGCCGCGTTTCTCGCCGGGAGTCGTACGTTCCGGCGCGGCTGTCGGTCGAGGTGGATTGGGCGCATCGAGTTTCTGCGCCTCTGCCATGAGGGCAGGATCGAGCGCGACTGAGAAACCGCTTGGTGCGGACTTGGGGACGCTGCTGGTCGACGAGTGCGACGAATGCGCGATGGAAAGTGTGCCGGTTGCCCTGGCGGAGCTGATGGGCTTCGACGGCAACGAGGCGGCCATTTCCGCTGCTGGCGCAGCGGCCGCAGGGGCACGCGCGGCTGGCGGGACAGGCTCGGTCCGCAGGGGTTGGTCTGACTCCGGCGGTCCGACGGGGGTGGTGGCCTTCTCCAACCGACCGAGCTCTGCCATCAGAACCGGATCGAGCTGGACAGACGCGCCCTTGGCCGAGTTTCTGGGTGCGGCCGATCGTTGCGAAGGAGTGATGGAAAGGGTGCCGGTCACCCTGGCGCTGTGGACCCCATCGCCGCGTGTCTCTGCGCTGGCTATCGACGCGCGTGCGGCAGGCGGGGCACTGGAGGCGGGCGGCGGTGCTGGAGCCGGAGCCACCACAGCGGGGACTGCAATCTTTTGCGAGGCGGTCGATGGAATCGGCCCCGGGGTGGCGCCTGTCCTGCCAGATCCGGCCTTCGCTGCCGAGGGGACGTCGGCCGCCAGCGCCGCCGCGCGGTCCTCGAAGGCAAGTCCAGGATCGATTTCGACCGAGATGCCGCCGCTGGCGCTCCGGGGTACCGTGGTTGAACGCCGATGGCCCGCCGATGGCGCCACCTGCATTGTTCCGGTGACACGACCCGTGCGCGGCGGCGACACGACGGGCGCCGCGGGAATCGCAACCGGCGCAGCCTTCGGGGACGGCGGCGAAACTGCTTCCACCTGACCCACGTCTATTGTCACCGAGGGCCGGGACCGTCTGTCGGGTTTGTCGTGGCGCCGGTCATCTGCGGCGGGAATGTCGAAGGTGCCGGATGCCCTGGCTTTGCGTGTGTCAGCGACCGGAGCGGCGGGCGTCGGGACGGACGCGGTCTCAGCTGGGCCAGCCGCAGGAGACTGGAGATCCATGCCCACGATGGGCGTGCCTTGGACAGGCGTCTCGGCCGAAGTGCGACGTTGTCCCTTCCGGCGGTGCTGCTCAGCCGTGCGGGGGTCGATCGGACCGACGCGTGCAGGAACTGGCCTGGACGCCGAGGCGGGTGCCACGCTGTCGTCTGAGCCCGCGATAAGGGCGGTTTCCCAAAATTTCTGCAAGGCAGGTGTGGGCGGCGCGATACCGTCTTGCAGTTTTCGCCCGACCAGAACCCCCATCTCCATCAGTCGGGTGAGGATGCGTATGGTGTCGAAGACGCGGAAGGGGCTTTCATCGATGGTGTCGGCCAGCGTGCGTCGCCCGTCACACAGACGGAGCACCGGCGCGACTTCAGAGGGCACCGTGGAACCCGTCAGTTTCGCATCGTTCCTCTCGAACACCCTGCAGGTTGGTCCGAGGCTTTGGACGGCGTGGGCATAGTCACGCTGGAAGCGTTCCGCCTCGTCGATGATCTGGTCGACACGCCGATTGAACTGTCCGCGTCGGGCCACGGCGCGAAAGCGCAGCTCGACCTTGGCGTCTTCCCACAGCAGGAGATGGTGAATGGCGGGCGGACCTTGTAGCGATCCCACCTGCGCTCCGGCGATCTCACCTTCCGAAAAAACGATCTCGCCTCGGCGATTCGCGCGTTCGATTTGCAGCACACCCGAGCGCCGAAGCCCACTCATCACGCGAATGAGCGAGAGACAGCCGAAGTCGGCCAGGGTGCCCTCTACCTTCTGCTCGTGGCCCTGGTCGTGGCTATGGCCGATCGACACGAGGATTCGGCTGGCCGCGATCACGTCACGCACGAAGACCGGCGTGGGCAGAAAATCGATCGCTCCGCACTCGAGGACGGCGGGGCGCAGGCTGGCGGGGCCGAGAACCAGCACGGGCAGGGTGCTGGTTTCATTGCTGGAACGGAGCTGGCGAAGCAGCGTCAGAGCCTTGGCGTACGGCTCGCGAGCGGCAAGCACCAGAACGTCCGCGGCAGACGCCTTCACCAGGAACGCCGCTGCCTCCAGGGCAGGACAGGCCGTGCTGCGCCAGTCGACCCCCTGAAAGCCGTAGACCAGGGACTCCAGCCCCTTCATGTCTGAATCAACGATTAGCGCTGCGGATGTGCGGGCCATTTTTCTGCTGGGGAGCGAGTACGAGGGTGCAGATTAGTCCAGTATAGCCACGCAGCGGCGTCCACACACTACGTTTAGATTGTGACGAGCCATCTCGGAGATGGGAGGGCGCGATTGGTGATCCCCGTCACTCTTTTTTGAGGTGCCGCCCGGATTTGAACCGGGGAATAAAGGTTTTGCAGACCTTCGCCTTACCACTTGGCCACGGCACCCAACTGTCCGCGTATCTAGCACAAACTAAGGCGAAAGCGGCAAGCCTATATAGCGGTTAGCTAGAGCGCCGAACGGTTTGCCTCCCGTCGTGAAATCGCGCATTTGCGTCGCGTCCCGTCGTTGCTCCTCGGTCAGATACGTCGAGTATCTTCCCTCGTC
>Ga0265316_10000118_pt1 | contig 85653 bp, 88 predicted proteins | sample 4522metaG_FD_202092 | JGI IMG/M metagenome (GOLD analysis project Ga0265316, IMG submission 202092) | Rhizosphere microbial communities from Carex aquatilis grown in University of Washington, Seatle, WA, United States - 4-5-22 metaG | ecosystem: Host-associated > Plants > Roots > Rhizosphere >... | reverse complement strand
CTCCCCCATTTTCGGCCTCTTCCATTTATCCCGCCCCCCGCCCGCGCTTCCCAAAACGCAAATAAGCTCGGACTTTTCGGATTTCAGCTCCGAACTCACAGTTTGGTAAACTTTTTCCAAACTATCAGGCGTATGAGCATAATCAATAATAACGGCAAATGGTTTATCCTGTATCACTTCCATTCTTCCAGGCACGCCAGGAAAATTATTAATAGCTTTTTTAATAATTTCTCCGCTAATCCCCTGCGATTGGGCAAAAGCCGCCGCAGCAGCGATGTTTTCCTTATTAAAATCGCCTTTTAAACCGGGTTTTAAATTATCGGCTGCTAATTCAAAATTTTTTCCGGAATACTCAATTATCTTTTCACTCTTAGCCGCTTCAATAAAATAATTCGCATTGGGATCGTCTTGATTAACAAAGAACAACCCACTTTCCTTATTCACATATCTGAAAAAACCCAACTTAGCCTTCCTGTAATTCTCAAAACCGCCGTGAGCTTCAATATGCTCCGGCGCCAAATTAGTAAACAAAGCGGCGCTCCATTCAATAAACCGGTGGCGATGCTGTAAAACTCCCTGCGAAGTCACCTCAACCAAAGCGTAATCACAGCCCGCCTTAACCGCCTGCCTTAAAAATTTCTGAATATAACCCCGCCCTGGCATCGTGTTGCCCGAATGATTATTTCGGCTATCTTTATCAATTTTAATTCGGATTGATGAGCACAAAGCGGTTTTTTTACCCGCCATTTCCAAAATCGCGTTAATCAATTCCAAAACTGTTGATTTCCCTTTAGTGCCGGTTACCCCCAAAACAAAAATTTGCTCTGACGGAAAACCAAAAAATACTCCTCCAAAAAAAGACCGAAAATAATGATACCAGGATAAAAATAAATTCATAAATTATTTATTGATTTTAATAATTCCTCTAATCGCGCAACGTCTTAATAATATCTTGAATTAATTATATTTTGAAATATTAGTGATAATCCCGGCCATAGTCATAAAAACCGCCAATGCCGTTCCGCCGTAGCTTATAAACGGCAAAGGCACACCCGTTAAAGGAATAATGCCTGTTAATGCCGCTACGTGCACAAAAACCTGCAATCCGACCACCATGCCGAAACTGATGGCCAAAAGTTTCGCAAAATTATCCGAATTTTTCCTGGCAATCACGAAACTCCGCCAAATCAAAAGAAAAAAAGCCGCGACCAAACCAGCGGCTCCGGCAAAACCCAATTCTTCCCCGATAACTGCAAAAATGGAATCGCCTATCGGCTCAGGCAGTGAGTTAATTTTTGTTGTTGATTGCCCATAGCCCCTGCCCCATAATTTCCCCGAACCTATGGCTTGGATTGTTTGGTTTTGCTGATAATTTTTCCCTTGCAAATCAGAAGTTGGATTAAAAAAAGCCGTCACTCTGGCGGAACGATAAGAAGTAAAACAAACCGCCACTGCCAAAACTGCTATCCCCAGAAGAGCAATGGCAAAAATATATCTGAACCTCGCGCCGCTGATAAAATAAACCGCCACTGCCGAAGTCCCGATAATCACCGTTGCGCTGGTTGAATGCTGAATCAATAAAATCCCCGCAATAAGAACCAGAACTGAAAGAAGCGGTAAAAATCCGCCAAAAAAACTTTTCGCCCGGTCTTTGTTCCTGCCCAACCATGCTGACAAATAAATAAGAAAAGAAAATTTAACTATTTCCGACGGCTGGAAAGTGAACCCTCCCAAATCCAGCCAGCGTCTGGCTCCCCCCGACAAAATTCCCAAAGGACTGAAAACCAGAATCAGCAATCCAATACTAAAAATTAAAAAAATCAAAGATAATTTTTCCCAGCGCCGGTAATAAACATTTGCCGTTATAAAAAATAATAAAAGGCCCGGAATAAATCCGTAAAGCACCTGGTGTTTTAAATAATAATAACTGTCGTTAATAAGAGGTTTATTTTTCCCCAAATCCGAAGAAGCGCTCGTCAGCATTACCAGGCCGAAAGCAATCAGCAAAAAAACCAGAGAAACAAAAAAATAATCAAATTTTTTAGCTCTTGTCTTTATTCTCATATTTTAAAATCTCTATAAAATTAGCTGCCCGCCTGATTATGCCTACTTAAAAAGCGCAAAGCTTCTTTCAACCTGTCTTCAACTTTTTTAATATCCACCGGAATTTTATTTAAAACATCTTTCACTTGCCGTCGAGAATATCCCAAACCGACCAGCACCTCTTCCACTTCGGTGTCCAAATCTAATTTTTGAGTCAAAGTTTTGGAAATCTTCAGCTTAATTTTATTCTTCAGCTCCAAAATAATCCGCTCGGCGGTTTTCTGTCCGATACCCGATGCCCTCGTCAGCAAATCCGGCCGGTTTTCAATAATCGCGGCCATTATGTTTTCCAACCGGTCAACCGCTAAAATATTTAAAGCGGTTTTCGGCCCCACGCCGCTTATAGAAATAAGCAAACCGAAAAAATTCAAATCCTCTTCTTTTAAAAATCCGTAAAGTTCTAAAGCGCTTTCTTCTCTGATATATAAATAGCAAAAAATCTTGACCGCAGAATCGTCAGTCGGCAGCTGTTCCAAAGCTTCCTTGGTCAAAAAGACCTTGTAACCAAGCCCGTTATTATCCAGCACGGCGTAATTTTCTCCCCTGCTGGCTATTTTACCAACCAAATAATGAATCATCGTGTTATTATTATGATAACATTATATCTCTATGAGATTCAAAGTTCCCAAAAGCACCGGCCGCTTCATCTGGACCAACCACGTCACCGGAAAAATGATTTTCTACGGACTTTCCGAACAGCGGATAAAAAGGGCCATTCTCAACCCCAGCCGGGTTGAAAACGGCATCGCTCCCGACACTATCGCCTGTATGCAAACGACCGGCTCCAAAAAACACCCGCATGAAATCTGGGTAATGTATCAGACAAAACAAACCCGCCGACCGAAAAATTCCGAACTTCCGCTATTGGATAAACCGAAACTAACCGTAATCTCCGCTTGGCGCTATCCGGGAAAAAGTCCGGCCAAAAACCCCATCCCCCAGGAGATACTTGCAGAAATCCAAAATTTACTCTAAAATTCACAAAAGTTGGTAATTGACCGTTAATAATCAATAGCTGACAAAAATAAAATGATTAGAACAAAATCATCAAAAAAAGCCTTAAGACAGAGCAAAAAAAGAAACAAACAGAACAATCTAAGAAAAGACTTGCTCAAAAAGGCTATCAAAAATTTTCAAAAATCCGTTAAAACCGGGAAGTTTGAAGATGCCAAGAAAAATTTAAGCCAGGTTTTCAAATTTGCTGACAAAGTTGCTAAAGTTGATACTATCAAAAAAGGCAAAGCCGACCGGATTAAATCCCGCATGAGCCAACTCTTGACCAAATCTCTCCGTAAAAAATAAACATCTTTCTTCCAGAAACAGCAATAAAAACCTATCTAGATAGGTTTTTATTATTTTCGCCCTACCTAAAAGGTACTTCTTAATCTACTGACGGGGATCCAAAGCCAAATCAAGCAAAATCTCCTCGTAATCCAATCCCCCGGACTTAATAGACACGTCATAATCGGCCAGCTTCAAAACAAAGCTAGCCGGAGCTCTGTAGCCCAACAAATTAAAAGCGTAAGCCGCCGGTTCTTTTTGCAAAAATAATTTCTCTAAAGCCACCATTTTTCTGCCAATAGAATTCTGCCCTCCCAAAACTCCAGCCAAATTAAAAATTTCTTCCTCGTAAGAAAAAGGAATCAATAACGCCAAATCTGCCGCCGAAACCGGCTGCGGAAATCCGGCCAAAGCGATTTTGTCCAATTCGTTAATCAAAGCCCATGTATCAACGCCAGTTTCTCCTTGCCAGCGCACCAAATAATCAGCGGCTTTAATTTCTAATTTTAAATTTCTTTTCTCTGCTTCTTTTCGGATAAAAAAAGCTAACTGTTCGGCTGTCATTTTTTTAAATTCCTGGTGAATGACCGGCTTTTCCAGCAAAAAATCGAATTCTTTCAGCGGCGGTTTTTCTTCCGAAATAATCAAAATCGCGTTTTCGTTCGTCAAATATTCTTTCAGAATCTTTTTGATTTCTTTCTTCTCGGCTTCAAAAATACCCGAAACCAGCGCCATTTTAAAAGTGTCAAAAAGCGATTGTTGGCTTAAAAAATCCTTCAAAGCTAGGCAATTTTCCGCCTTCTCCTCTAAGTCAAAATTTTTAAAATCAAAATTCGCGTGTTTCTGCCCGTAAAAAGACACTAATTCTTTTATTTTCTGCCGCCGGCGGTAAGCATCCGGCCCTTCCAAAAAAATAATCATGGAATTTTAAACTCTGCCGCTCTAGCAAGTTAGATGAAATAACCCCGCGACTTTTTTATTTTCTGATTTAAAAGAATTAAAAACCTTCATTGCTTCACCCGATGGCTCAATCACCAATTTAATACCTTTCGCTCTGATTTCTCTCTGGGTGTTCTCGCCTACCTTCGCGGCTCCCATTTCTCCGGTTCCGATAACAATAGCTTCCGGCTCCTGACCCAAAACTTCTTCCACGTCTTTTTTCCATACCTCGTGGCTCCAGCTGCGCCACCAAAGTCCAACCTTGCCATCTACCCCGATTTGGACATCGTAATTATAAGTAGTGCCGTCAATTTTTATAAAACCAAAACTGTATTCTTCAATCATGCCCCTATTATAAAATAAAAAACCCGCCGAACATAGATGTCGGCGGGTTGAGAAAACCCCCTCTTATTTTTTTGCCAAAACCAGCCTTAAAGACTCCCTTGTGTCTTTTTCGATAAACTGAGGAACGTTTTCCATTATCTTCGGGTTTTTGGCTAACCAATTAACCCTTTCTTGATTAAAAATGCGGACAACATCTTCCCTGTTGTATTCTCCGAACTCCTCAATTAACCTATTTAAAGAATCCTGGCAACCTTCCTCAAAGCTTTTAGTCTTTTCGTGCACACCCACCCCCTTTTTATTTTTAAAAGGACACTTTTTAATAAAACCTAATTTAGGGTTAAAATAGCAGATTTAAGACTTTTTGTCAAAATATCTCTAAATCCGGTTTAAGCGGCTTTTTGGGGCTTTTCTTCGCTTATTTTCAGCGTTTCTTTTACCCAACGATAACATTTTTTGTTAACTTTTCTGACTGGAATTCCGATAATACAGGGAACTTTATCGCTATGATTTTCCAGAATAAATTTTTCCACTTTCCGGAAATTGATTTTTCGGGTTTTGATAATAGCGCTAACTTCCTCGGATTTTTCAATTTTTCCGTCCATAGAATAAACAGAAATAATCGGAGTAATATCCACACCCGCCGCCAGTTTTTGGCTAACCAGTCCTTCGGCAATTTTTACCGCTTCCTCTTTATTTTTAAATGTTGAATAAATTAAAATCATTTTTTTATTTATTAATTTTTAATAATTTTATCCGCCGCTTTCGAAAGCCGGTTCATAATCGCTTGGCCGATTCCCTTCTCCGGAAAACCCTCGGCTAAAATAATATCAATTTTATTTTCATCAAAAATCCTCAAAGTTTTAAAAAGATTCCTGGCGATAATTTTTAAATTTTTCCGAGAGCCGAGCGTCAAAATCAAATCCGCTTCTGGATATGAACTTCTTGTCTCATCAGTCGCCATTACCCCGACTTTCGCTTTCTTTTCCTTATTCTCTTTGATTAATTTCTTAATAATCTCTTCTGCTCTCTCTTTGTTATTATAGTCTATTAAAATCAGTTTCGCCCTCGGCGCATAATGCCGGTATTTCATTCCCGGAGACTTAACAACCGATTTTGAACCTGCTTTCCAAAAATTAACCTTGCCAATCACTTTTTCTATTTGCTCCTGGCTAATGCCCCCTGGCCGCAAAATCGCAAAAGGCTTCTGCGTTAAATCCAAAACTGTTGATTCCAAGCCTATTTTTGTTTGACCGCCGTCAAGAATCAAATCAACCCTGTCTTCTAAGTCTTTCGCCACATGCCCGGCGTTTGTTGGGCTTGGTTTCCCTGCCAAGTTAGCCGAAGGTGCCGCCACCGGAACCCCAGCCGCCTTAATTAAGGCCAGCGCTGTCTTATTATCCGGCATCCTTATCGCCACAGTTTTGTTTCCCGCCGTCACTTCTGGCGGAACAATCGTTTTCTTTTCCAGAATCAAAGTCAAAGGCCCCGGCCAAAATTTTTCCGCCAAAATAAACGCTTCTTCCGAAATATTTTTTGCTAAAATCAAAATACTCTTTTTATCGGCGATGTGAACAATTAAAGGATTATCCGCCGGCCTGCCCTTGGCTTTAAAAATCTTCTTAACTGCCTTTGCATTTAAAGCATTGGCTCCCAGTCCATAAACCGTTTCGGTTGGAAAAACCACCAAGCCGCCTTTCTTAATAATTTCGGCAGCGTTTTTGATAATATTTTTTTCCGGATTTTTAAAATTAACTTTAATAACCATTTTAATTCCTTTCCAACTTAGCTTTTATCTGTTTTTTTTCCGAAAAATTAATTTTCATCTTTTCCACCAAATTCTTCATTGTGTCTATCGTATTATCATAAGTCTTTCTATCAACTGGATATGGCGTGGCGTCTTTCCCGCCGTGAGCAAAGCTGTAGCGCGCCGGGTCTTTGTAAGACGGCTCCGCTCCGTAAATCACTTCCCCTACCAACGCCAAAGCCCGCATCGTTTTCGCCCCCACGCCTTTGACCGATAAAATCTTTTCGTAACTTTCCGGCTTTTCATCGCAAAGCTTCCACATAATTTTTTCCAAATAGCGGCTTTTTGAAAAATCTTCCACTTCCACAAAATGGTGCTTGAATTCGGTATTCTCCAGATTCAAAAGCGTCATCGTTCTGTTGTTTTCTTTCAGTGTAATCATTTTATGCAAAGCCGAAGAATGCTTGCGTAAAATTTCAATATCTTTCATTAAAGAAAAATATCCGCCGCCAATTAATTCGGTATTAAGTTTTCTCACCTTAGCGCTTTCCTCCGCCACTAAATTCAACGCCGGTTTTTTAATATCCGAAATTATCCCCGAATGCGGCTCGCAAACAATATCTTTTATATTTTCCGAAAGCCAGTGATAACGCCGCGCGGTTTGATTGGTCAAATTCATCCCCTGCTGAACCACTGTCCACACGCCTGACCGGGTAAAGAAAAAACTGTGGTGATAAATCTGAAAGCCGTCCTGCACCAAAGAACTGTCCACCTTAGCCGCCATCTTTGAACCATAAACCAAATTGCCAACCTTGGCTTCCGGCAACCCCAAATCCTCGCCCCAATTCTGAATTTCCTCTGGCGTTTTCCGCGAAGTTTTCCCTTTCCCGCCGCAGATAAAAACTCCCAAGCTTCTGGCCTCGCCGCGAATAGCCTCTTTCAAAGCCGCCGTTAAAATAGTCGTCAGCCCCGAAGCGTTCCAGTCAAAAGCCAAAACCGTTCCGAGCGACTGAAACCAAACCGGGTCGGCAATTCTTCTGACAAATTCCTCCGGCCCGTATTCCGCCACAATCACCCGCACCATCTCCCTCCCCAGCCGGACCATTCGCTCAAAAAGCCAACGCGGACATTTCCCGTAATCAAGTGTAAATGTTGCGATTCCGCGGTACATATAATTAAAATCTAAATTTAAAAAAGCTGCCCTAAAATTACAAAAATCTCTTAATCAAAACTACATTATAAGGAGGAACCGGCAATTCGCTAAGATTTTGTTCAACTACTCCGGAATTAGAAGGATTATCCGTAGCGTGAATAATGCGATTGTTACCAATATACATGCCGGCGTGGCCGACATAAATTTTTCTTCCCGGAAACAAACTGTGGCGGTAATGCCCAATATTCCCTTCAAAAAAAATTACATCTCCGGGCATCAACTCTTTTTCCGAAACCTCTTTCCCAGCCGCTCCCGCCTGTAAAATAGTTGACCGAGGCAACTCCACGCCCACCTTGCCGAAAACATATTGAATAAACGAAGAACAATCAAAAGCCCCCTTTTTATCGGCATCGGGGTTAAGATAAGCGCCATATTCATACGGCCGGCCGATTAAAACTTTAGCCTCTTCAATTAATTTTTTAATTTTATCTTCCATATTTTTAATCTTTTCACAATTGATAGCACTTTTCAATTAACCAAAAAATATCATTAAAACTTCCCCCTTTTTATTTTCTCCCTGATTTTCGCTATCTCGCTGTTGAAAAAATAAAGATTATGGAAAGTTAAAAGCTTCAAGGCCGTAATTTCCCCGGCCCGGAAAAGATGGGCTATGTAATTTCTGCGGTAATTCCGGCAAACCATACAATCGCATTTTTTATCCACCGGATTCTTGTCTTTCAAAAATTTAGACTTGGAAAAATCCAGCTTTCCTTCGGAGGTAAATGCCGCTCCGTGGCGGGCAAATCTGGTCGGTACAATGCAGTCAAAAGTATCCACTCCGGATTTTATTATCTTTTCAATGTCTTCCAACCGCCCGATTCCCAACAAGTGCCTCGGCTTCTCCTCCGGCAATTCTTTTATCACCCAGTCAATCATCTCGGTCATTATCTTTTTGTTGTCACCAAACTCCCCGCCGATTCCGAAGCCATCAAAAGGCAATGAGCCGATAAACTTTGCGCTCTCAATTCTCAAATCTTTAAATTTTCCGCCTTGGACAATACCGTATAACGATTGATTTTTTATCTTTTGATTCTTGGCATTAAGAGACCTAATCGCCCAACGATGAGTCCTCGCCACAGAATTTTTCGTGTATTCGTAATCAGCCATCGGCGCCGTGCATTCATCAAAAGCATAAATAATGTCCGCCCCGATATCTTCTTGAATTTTAATTGACTCTTTCGGCCCTAAAAATATTTTTTCGCCTCCAATTGGCGAATTAAAAAGCACCCCTTCTTCGCTGATTTTCAAAAGCTTCGGCTGCTGCCCTTTTTCAATCGAAGAACCTGATTTTTCCCGCAAAATTTTCCCCGCCCCGAAATCCCGGCCAAATCCCAAGCTAAAAACCTGAAAGCCGCCCGAATCGGTCATCAGCGGCCTCTTCCAATTCATAAATTTATGAATCCCGCCTGCCGCTTTCACCACCCCCTCTCCGGGCCTCAAGTGCAAATGAAAAGTATTGGCAATCAAAATTTGGCTTTTGGTTTGCTCCACTTCTTCGCTCGTTAAAGTTTTAATTACCGCCTTTGTCGCGACAGGCACCAAACACGGCGTCTCTACCAGCCCGTGGCTAGTTTTCAATATCCCCAATCTCGCTTTGCTCTTTTTTGATTTTTTAATAACTTTAAATTCCAACATAAATTTACTCAAAAAGATTAACTATATATTTCCTGTATTCCATCTGCTCTTTAATGCTGTTTTCAATTTCAAAAGCGATTATGTCCCCAAAAATATATTCCGGTAAGGTTTTTAAATAATCAAAACTTTTCTCGTTGTCTACTCGGTGCACATCGCAATTTTCAATATCCGAATAACCGCTCAAATGATTACAGCCAATTTTTGATTTATCTTTTCTTGAAAAAATATAATAAGATTCCCCGCTTCCGCGAGCCACCGATGCTTTGTAATGCGCCAAGTCAACGCAAAAACCGGCAATTTTTTCCACTTTCACGTCTTTGGGAATAACTCCGTCGTAATCCATTTCCAGATAAATCTTATCCCAATAACCCTCCCATTTATCCAAAATACTAAATTCTACTTCGTGAATATTAAAATGCTCGGTTCCGAAATTTTTTATGAAAAATTCAACCTCATCTTTTCCTGCATCATCTCTTAAATGAACCAAAGGCACTTTTTTAATCGAAGATTTTAAAAGAAACTTGTAGAAAACTTCTCTTTCTTTAGGTTCAAACTGTGTCAAAAACACCGCCGCTTCTTCAATCCCGAGTTTATTTATTTCTTCCAGCTTTCCTTGCCAGGCAATATCGCCTTTTCCGGTTATGCTCAGATAAAATCTCTCCGAAAATTCTTTTTTTGTCATATAAATATAACCTGATAATACCAAAAAACCTCTCCTTTGACGATTTTCGGCAGTTTAGTATAATACTTCCTATACAATATGAATAAAACCGAACAAACCTTAGTTATCGTCAAACCCGACGGCTTAGTCAAAAGTCTGACCGGAAATATCTTAACGGCGCTTTCCGAGACAAAATTAAAAATTGTCGGCGCTAAAATCCTTAAAGTTCCCAAACACTTGGCCGAACTCCATTACGACGAGCTCAAAACCAAAAAACCGAAAATTTTTCCCGAAGCGATTAAATACTTAATGGGCGGTTTTCACACCGACCGCGTTTTAGCTTTGGTTTATGAAGGCCAAAATGCCGTTGAAAGCATCAGAAAAATCTGTGGCCCAACCAACCCCGAAGAAGCCGACCCCACCACCATCCGCGGCCGCTATGGCAGAATCAACAGCCGAACCGGCGTTTTTGAAAACGTCATCCACACTTCCGAATCTCCCGAAAATGCCGAAAGAGAAATCAAACTTTGGTTCCAGCCGGAAGAACTAACCGAAACGCTTTTCAAAACTAAAAAACTCAAAAAAACCGAAGAAAAAACCGTCTGGGCGTAAACTTTCCCTTAATTAAATAAAAAGCCGAAGATTTTTCTTCGGCTTTTTATTTTTTATTTAAAAAATACTTTTTTACGGCTGTAAGATATCTTCCGTCCGTCCGTCAATTGAAATAACCACACTTTTTACGCTTGAAAATTGTTCCAATGTTTGTGTAATCTGAGCGTGAATCGCTGACACCCGGCACGAACCGCCAACCTGATAATCCAGCTGTTCGTCAAAATCAGCTTTCGCTATTCCCTGACCAATAGTTAATTTGTTAATTTTTACGCCCGTATTAATGCTGGTAAAATATCCGTCAGCTTTTTCCGCATCAGTCGGGCCTTTCAATAATTCCAAAAGTGCCGCCTGCCCCACCGCCGTGGTTTTCGGAATCTCCCGTTCCACCGCAAAAACTTTATTACAAGATACCTCCGGATCTAATTTACTGTTATTAAAATAAACTTTGATATTGGTGGTTTCTGGGCTGAAATTAACCGGAATCTGAATTTGTTTTGACTTTTCCGGCATGCCTGAAGGATTATCGTTTTGCAAAACAATATTTCCTTTCAAAGCCGTTCCCGGGTCAAAATTAATTTCCGCCGTAAAAGGCACAAAATTTTCTGTCATCCAATCGCTAGTCGCCGTTCCATGGCCAGTCGCCAATTCTTTCCCGTTCTCATCAACAATTTTTATCGGAAAAACCGCTTCAAAAAACCACGTTCCTTTTGCCTGTCCTTCAATCGTTACCGGGCTTTTAACAGTTTCACCTATCTTCGGCGAAAACGCTACAATGTCCGAACTACTGGCTTCGCTCTGTACTTGAACCATCCCGCAACCGCTTGTTGGCGCTGCTGCCGATGGGTTTCCGTGCTTCACCCATTGTCCGTTCTGGCAAATCCAGTTGTCTTCACCGCTAAAAACTCTAACGGAAATAATCGCCGCCACAACAACCGCGACAATTAAAATACTTAAAGCAATAGTTTTTCTCATTAAATTGGTTTTTTCCAATACTCGTCCGCTTCTTCCTCCATCTTTTCCAGTCTGGTGTAATAGTCCGAAAATTCATTCAAATGCGCCAAAGCGATCTTGCCCGTCATCAACGGGTCGTCATTGGTGACGTTTGTTGAAGGGCTAACCAAACCATGTTCCAACTCCACGTCCATTCCCATCCGAAATTGCTCCACGTCAAACAAAGTCCAGTCTATTCCCAGCTGGTCGCCTATTTCCTTAGCCTCTTGGGCTGTGAAACTTTCTCTATTCATAATTTTATTTAGGCGAATTTCCCTCGGATTTATTATTTCCCATCATCTTGGTCTTGCTGAATATATAGATATAAAGAATTTCCAATATTCCCATAGTATTAACAATCAAAAGCGCTATAAACCACCACTTTTGGCTATCTCTGGCCGATTTCCACAAAGCCAGGCCTTTCCACGCTAAAGTCCACAACAAAACCAAAGAAAACAGAAACTGATTATTGCTTATATATTGCGTCATAACATTCATATTATTAAACATATATTTATCTTTTATTAATTTTTTTATTAATTATTAACGACTCTTCTAGTTTAACATTTTTAAATCACTTTTTCACGCCTCAAATTTATAGTCCAGAACTTCCCCCTTTGAAAATTTTCCGGACGATTTCCAAAACTTCTTCTTTGAAATCAGACATCCAGATTACTTCTTTCCAAAATATGTCCTTTATATTTAATAAAAACTCAATCCGCTTCGTTTTAATTCTTTCCTCATTTCTAAATAATTGGGTATTACTTTAGCGACTAAACTCCAAAATCTTTTAGAATGGTTAAATTCCTTCAGATGGCAAAGCTCATGAACCACGATGTAGCTCTGAATATTTTCCGGCAGGAATACAATCTTATAGTTAAAATTCAGATTGGCCCTGCGGGAACAACTACCCCAGCGCGTCTTCTGATTTCTAATACCGATCTTATTATATTTGCAACCGTGTTTGCTGGCGAAATCCTCAACTTTTTTCTTAACAAGGGCAAGCGCGTTTTCTTTGTATTTGAGATAATCGTCATGGCTATATCGCAAAACCGGTTTGCCTTCAAACTGCCCAAAAAATGACAGCTTTGAAAGCAGCCATTCTGTTTTCTCCCGGACGAATCGTTCAGCAAAGGTTTCCTGAAGGTCATGTGGCGTAGTCACAACGACAGACCCATCGCAATACACAGCAAGCCGCATCCTCCTCGCTCGTTTACTTTTCCGGAGCGTATAAACGACTTTTTTATTTTGCAACACAATCTGCTTTTCCATATCAGAATTTTTTAATTACGATATCAACAATCCGATTTAAATATTTATAGAAATCATTAACCTTTATTTTTTCTCTCTAAATCCAAACGTATATTTAATCTCCTCTGGTGTTAAATTTTAAATTTCTCCGCCGCCGAATTCTTGCCTTGCCGTAGCTTTATGGCGAAAGCGGGTCGTACCAGCAAAGCTGGCATGCCGCCTTATTTTGATTCTATTCTACTTTTAAAAAACTTTTCTGTTTCTTTATCAATAAAATATACATAGCAACCTTTCATACCTCTAGTCATTAGAGTTCGGTAAGTATTTTTAATAATCGAATCAGCTTTCTCTGCAGTAATTTCTGGATTTTCTTTAAATTCTTTCTTGTATCCTTTCAGTGAAGCATCAGATTTTGCTCGTTTATTGGGGCTAGTAATCACTTTGCCATTTCTCACGACAAGATCATTTCCAACAATGACTCCAACATAATCAACCTCGAGACCCTGACATGTATGGATACATCCGATTTCATTTACAGATTTAGGCGAGATAATCCAAATATTTCCGTCACTGGCAAGATTCCACTTCATGCCAAAATCATATTCCGGAATAATAATATCGTTTAAATTTTTATCTTTCTTGCTTACCCAGTCCCAACAATACCCCGCGACAAGTCGAGCTTTGTTATTTATCTTATTTTTCTCAAAAATCAAATCCCTAAGTTTATTAGGTGAATCAACTACTTTAAAATCATAATCTACTCCCTCTAAAGTGAGATTAGCGGTATCCTCAATACTAAGAATATTATCGAGCCATGATAAATAGCCATCAGAACCGTTGCAACGAAATTGTGATTCGAGTTTAAGGTTGAAAACTTTTGCACCAATTTTATTTGCCCATTTTTCAATTTCTTCTTTTTTACCTATGTCATGCCACGTCACCTTTTGATCTTCATCAATAAAAAATATTGAGCATTTTGCAGAATCTATAATTTCTTTAATTTGATTTTCACCTAAATTTTTAAACATCCCTGATCTTTTATTTAGTCTATGAGCTTCATCCACAATAAGAGCATCGAAAATATTCTCTTTTTCTCCAACAAAAGAACCTGATCCTGTAAAAAAATTTGATATTTCAGATTTTTTAAATGTACCGGTAAGTTTTGCTTCAAATACTCCTCGAGGTGCGGCATTTTTAGTGACGTACTGCGTGTTAAGTCCAAGCTTAGTAATTGCCACCAGAAGATTGATAGCAACAACTGATTTACCTGTACCGGGACCACCTTCAACAATTAATATATTTTTATATTGTTTTGAAGATTTTTTCGTAAGGGAAAGTGCTGTTTCGTATACGATCTTTTGTTCATCTATCAAAACAAATTCCTGATTACCCTTAAGCATAGAGGCTAGACTATCTGCAAGATTTTTTGAAGGGCGAATTTCACCATTGTCTATTCTATAAAGCGTATTTTTCTTCTCTCCATGCTTTACAAATTTTGCTATAAAGTCTTGAAGCTTCTCTTTGTCACCTTTACAAAACGCAGGTGCTTTCTCTAGATACTCACCATAAAAAGGACTTAAAATGACATCATTGTCGATATGATTATGCAAATATGCACAAGGCTCCAGACCAATCTTCTCTTCGTATACTGTCGCATTAAATCCATAAAGAAGAGCGGAATATGACCATGCTTGATACGAAGGATGAGGTTGCTCACTTAGTCCACTTTTGAAACGGGTCAGAACGACACCATCTTTATCTGTTTTTTGTATATCGGTCCATTGTTTAAGTTCAATAATAACGATCTTTTCCTTCCCATCTGCATCCTCACCAGTAATAATAAAATCAATTCTATTTTTTGCTCGTGGAATTGAATACTCAATAGCCACACCAGAATCATCTGGGATCTTCTCTGTTTGCATAACTTTATACATTGCATCACCAAGAGAATTTTTCCATGAGTTATATTCACTACTTCCAACTTGAATATCTATGTTGAGTTTTTCCTTAACTCGCGACCTAACAATATCTTCAATTCCATTGGATGCGTCTTCTAAAAACCCTATTTTTGTTGACTGATAAACAATCATAATTTTGTATACTTTGTGTGCTTTCCTCTCGCTTTTTCAACCGGATATTTTTCTTCATTTTTTAAAATCTTTTTATCCAACGCCTCTAAAATATCAATGTTCAAATCATGACTCATAAGTAAAACCCAATAAAGCACGTCCGCCAATTCTTCTCCAATTTCAGCTTTATTGGTCTTAATATATTTTTTCATCTCCTCAGCATTCTTCCACTGAAAATGTTCCATGACTTCTGTCGCCTCAAGAATCAAAGACAAGGCAACATCCTTGGGGTTATGAAATTGTTCCCAATCACGTGCATTGCGAAACGCAATTATTCTTTTTGTTAATTCATCAATATTCATCATGTTTTTATTTAATTTCTATCACATTAATCCTACCCTTTCCCCACCACCTTTTCAATTTTCTCACGCAAAATCCGCCTCTTTACTTTCCCCCAACCCCAGAGTTAGTATATAGGCACCCCTTAGGACAAACCGAGGGAGATTTTTGCTTTTTAAAGACAAATTTTATGTTGTTCAAACTCAATTCACCATTCAAACCCGCCGGCGACCAGCCCCAAGCTATCAAAAAGCTGGTTAACGGCCTCAAAAAAAATTCGCCATTCCAAACGCTTTTGGGCGTCACCGGCAGCGGCAAAACTTTCACAGCCGCCAACGTCATTTCCAAGTTCGATAAACCCGTCTTGGTCATCTCCCCCAACAAAACTCTCGCCGCCCAGCTCTACAGCGAATACAAAAAATTCTTCCCGCACAATAAAGTTTGCTACTTTGTTTCTTATTACGATTACTACCAGCCCGAGGCCTACATGCCGATAACCGACACCTACATCGCCAAAGAATCAATTATCAACGAAGAAATAGACCGCATGCGCCATTACGCCACCTCGGCTCTCACCCAAAGAAGAGATGTTATCGTTGTCGCCTCTGTTTCCTGTATTTACAACCTTGGTGTTCCCGAAACTTATTTTGGCTCGGCCATTCATTTGGAAATCGACCAGATTATCACCCGCAACGACTTTGCCAGACAATTAATAAAAATCCAATTCCAAAGAACCAACCTTGATCTCAAAAGAGGTTATTTCCGCATGCGGGGAGAAACTTTTGAGCTTATCCCCGCCTCCGGCGAATTTGTTTATCAAATTGAAGCCAAAGACCAAAAAATTATCCGCCTTTCCGTTATTGACCCGATAACGCGGAAAGTAAAATATAATCAAAAAGAATTAATTATTTTCCCAATCAAACACTTTATCAGCAGCGAACCGGACAGAGAAAAAGCTATCAAAGAAATTCAAACCGAACTCAAAGAAAGAGCGGACTATTTTGAAAAGAAAAAATTATTCCTTGAAGCCGAACGGCTGCATCGCAAAACAAAAAACGATTTGATGATGATAAAAACCATGGGCTACTGCCACGGCGTTGAAAACTATTCGCGGCATTTAAGCGGCAAGCTGGCCGGCCAGCCGCCCGAAACTCTGCTTTCTTATTTCCCTTACAAAGACGGCAAGCCCGATTTTATAACGATTATTGACGAATCCCACATCAGCGTCCCCCAAATCCGGGGCATGTATGAAGGCGACAAAGCCAGAAAAGGAGTCCTTGTTGATTACGGCTTCCGCCTGCCCTCGGCCATTGATAACCGCCCGTTAAAATTTGACGAATTTTTGCAAAGAGTTGGCCCGATAATTTTTACTTCCGCCACCCCATCGGCTTTTGAATTCGAAAAATCCACTCAAGTTGTTGAACAAATTATCCGCCCGACTTATCTGGTTGACCCCGAAATTGAAATCCGCCCGGTTTTTGATAAAAAGAAAAAGACGAGCCAAGTTGACGACATTATTAAAGAAATAAACATTGCCGCCGCAAAAAACGAAAAAGTTTTGGTCAATACCTTAACTAAAAAAACCGCCGAAGAATTAACCGATTATTTAACCGGCAAAAATATTAAAGCTAATTTCATGCACTCGGAAACCAAAACTCTGGAACGAATCCGGATTTTAACCGACTTCCGCAAAGGCGTTTACGATGTTTTGGTTGGCGTTAACCTTTTAAGAGAAGGCTTGGACTTGCCGGAAGTTTCCGTTGTCGCTATTTTAGACGCCGACCGCGAAGGATTTTTGCGCAGTGAAACCGCCCTGATGCAGTTAATGGGCCGCGCCGCCAGGAATGTTAAAGGAAAAATTATTCTTTACGCCGACATTATGACTAATTCAATTTCCAAAGCCATCAAAGAAGCCGAACGCCGCCGTGAAGTTCAGGAAAAATTCAATAAAAAACACGGTTTCAAACCCAAAACCATTAAAAACGAAATTACAGAATTAATAGAAATAGAAAACAATGAATAAAGACAAAGAAGAAAAAATAATAATCAAAGGAGCCAGAGTCCACAATTTAAAAAACATCAACCTGGAACTGCCCAAAAACAAGATGATTGTTTTCACGGGTTTATCAGGAAGCGGAAAATCTTCGCTGGCTTTTGATACTCTTTTTGCCGAAGGCCAAAGAAGATATGTTGAATCTCTCTCGCCTTATGCCCGGCAATTCCTCGGCCAAATGGACCGCCCCGACGTTGATGAGATAGAAGGCCTTTCCCCAGCCATCGCCATTAACCAAAAAGCGCTCTCGCACAATCCCCGTTCTATCGTCGCCACCTTAACCGAAATCTACGATTACATGCGAGTTCTTTTCGCCAGAATCGGCAAACCCCACTGCCCAACTTGCGGCAAAGAAATTAAAAAACTGGCTCCGGAAGAAATGTTCAATCTTGTTATGGATAAAGCCAGCGAGCTCAAAGTAAAATCCCTGACCATTCTTTCCCCTGTCGTTTACGGCAGAAAAGGAGAATATTACCAGCTCTTATATGACTTCCTAAAAAAAGGATTCAAAGAAGCCCGCATTGATAAAGAAATTCGGTCTCTTCACGACAAAATAGAACTCTCCCGCTATCAAGCCCACACCATTGAAATAATTATTGACACAATTCCGGTCGCCGATTCCACCAGAATTTTTGAAGCTCTTGAAAGCGCGCTCAATCACAGCGAAGGCCTGGTTAATGTTATTTTTCCCACCTCCGCTAAAGCTTCAGCGAGCAAGCCAGCCAAGCCCGATCTTGAAATTCTTTACTCCAGCCGCTGGAGCTGTCCCGACGACGGTTTTTCTTTTGAAGAAATAGAACCGCGTCTTTTTTCTTTTAACAGCCCTTACGGCGCTTGTCTCGCCTGTCACGGCTTGGGCAAAGAAAACATGTTCAGCGACAAACCCTGCCCCGAGTGCCAAGGCAAACGATTAAAACCCGAATCTCTCGCCGTTAAAATAAGAAACAAAAATATCTGGGAAGTAATTTCCATGACTACCGAGGACTCTTACGAATTTTTTATTGAACTGGAATCAAAATTCAACGAAAAAGAAAAAACTATCGCCGCCAACGTCGTCAAAGAAATAATGTCTCGGCTTGAGTTTCTTTTGGAAGTCGGCCTTGATTACATTGCCTTAAACCGCGAGGCCTCCACTTTGTCCGGCGGCGAAGCCCAGCGCATCCGGCTGGCGAGCCAAATCGGCTCCAAACTTTCCGGCACTTTATATGTATTAGACGAACCCACCATCGGCCTTCACGAACGCGACACCGAAAAACTTATCAAAACTATCAAAAAAATTCGCGACCTCAACAACACCGTGGTTGTCGTTGAACATGACGAAAGAACCATCAAGGAATCCGACTATCTTGTTGATTTAGGGCCGGGAGCCGGCGTCCATGGCGGAGAAATAGTTGCCGAAGGAAAAATCAAAGACCTTATGGCCGAAAAACATCCTAAGTCACTCACACTTGAATATCTCAAAGGCAAATTAAACATCGCCGAACCCCGCAGCCGCAAACAAACCATGGAAAAAATAAAAATGGTTGGCGCCAGGTTTAACAACCTAAAAAACGTTGATGTTGAAATTCCTTTGAAAAAACTAATCGCCATCACCGGCGTTTCCGGTAGCGGCAAATCTTCTTTGATGGAAACCCTTTACCGCAACGTCATAAAAATTCTTTATCATTTCAACGAACCGCTGGAAAATGTTTCCAAAATTTCCGGCGTTGAATACATCAGGAGAATTATTGAAATAACCCAAAGCCCCATTGGCCGCACTCCCCGTTCCAACCCCGCCACCTACACCGGAATTTTCACTCCGATAAGAGATTTCTACGCTTCCCTTGAAGAAGCCCGCATAAAAGGATATGAAATGCGCCATTTTTCTTTCAACGTCAAAGGAGGCCGTTGCGAAGCCTGCGAAGGCGCCGGCCATACCTTAATGGAAATGCATTTCTTACCGCCAGTTTTGGTCCGGTGTGAGGTCTGTAAAGGCAAAAGATTCAACCGCGAAATCCTGGAAGTAAAATATAAAGGAAAAAGCATCGCCGATGTTCTTAACATGACTGTCGCCGAAGCTTATGATTTTTTTGAAGATATTTACACCATTTCCGACAAACTCAAAGTCCTTAAAGAAATCGGCATGGGCTATGTGACACTCGGACAAAGCGCCACCACTCTGTCCGGCGGCGAAGCCCAAAGAATAAAACTCGCCAAAGAACTTTCCCAAACATCGAGCAAAACAATTTATCTTTTGGACGAACCGACCACCGGCCTCCACTACCACGACATCAAACTCTTGCTCAGTATTCTCCAAAAACTGGTTGACCGCGGCAACACGGTTATCGTTATTGAACACAACCTTCACTTAATGAAATCTTGCGACTACATAATAGACTTAGGCCCGGAAGGCGGCGAAAAAGGCGGCCGAATTATGGCTCATGGAAGTCCAGAAGAAATTGCCAACAACAAAAACTCTTATACCGGAAAATACTTGAAAAAAATAATGTAAAAATGAAAGCGGTCATCCAAAAAATTAAAAATGCTCCCCAAACCCCTGGCGTTTATTTCTTTAAGGACAAGAAAGGTTTTATCTACATCGGCCGCGCCACTAATCTTAAAAACCGTTTGTCCAACTATCTCCACTCCTCCGACCCGAAAACCAACCAAATGCTCCGGGAAGCCAAAAATCTTTCCTATAAAATAACCGAGAACCTTTTGGAGGCCATTATTCTGGAGGCTAATCAGATTAAAAAATACGAGCCGAAATTTAACATCCGCGAAAAAGATAACCGCTCCTTCATTTATATTGTTATTCCCAAAACCGAATGGAGTTACCCTTTTCTTGCCCGGGGCCAGGAAATTTCCAAGTATCACCCCGAAAATTCTTTCGTTTTCGGCCCGCTTCAAAGCTTTTCTGTGGCCAAAAACCTTCTAATGATTTTAAGACGGATTTTCCCTTACAGCACCTGCCGGCTCAATGCCGGAAAGCCCTGCTTTCACCAACAAATCGGTCTTTGCCCGGGAAAATGCCTCGGCTTAATAACTGCCAAAGATTACCAAAAAAACATTAAAAATATCATCCTGCTTTTATCAGGCAAAAAAGAACAAATAATTAAAAATTTTAAAGATTCCGACAAGCTTACTATTTTAAGAAAATTTGATGATTCTGTTTTGATTTCCCGCGAAGACAATCTGCCGGAATCGCTGACCGGCAAAAAGATAGAAGCCTACGACATCAGCCACCTTTCCGGCAAAGACACTGTGGGAGCGATGGTTGTTTTCCAAAATGGCGATTTTGATAAAACCCAATACCGGCTTTTCAAAATAAAAACCGCCAAACCGAGCGACGACCTCTCCGCTATGGCCGAAATGATTGAACGCCGCGTCAAACACAAAGAATGGGCTTACCCTGATTTGTTTTTAATTGATGGCGGGAAAACCCAGGTCGGAATTGCCCGGAAAATCATGGAACGATACAAAATCAGCGTTCCCGTCATCGGCATCGCCAAATACCAGGGCGACAAACTGGTTTTCGGAAAAATAAAAAAATCGCTTAAAGAATTAATTTCTCTCTCTTTTAACCAGCTCAAAAAAGTCCGCGACGAAGCCCACCGCTTCGCCAATTCTTACAGAAAAAGAATCCTCAGAAAATCAATGAATCTTTAGTTGCGCTTATTTAACGTTTAGCTCGCTCGTATCTTCCAATCAACTCCGCCTCGCTCAAAATATGTCCTCGCATCGCCTTTTCCAAATCTAATTTTTCCGCCCCTTCCGGAAGTTCAAGAACTTTATCCAAGGCATAAATTTTGAAAAAATACCGATGATTCCCGCGGCTCGGGCAAGGCCCTCCATATCCTATTCTGCCAAAATCAGTCATGCCCAAAACCGCTCCGGAAAGAATGCTATTTTCTTTAATTTCTTTTGTCCGCGGATTAATATTAAAAATTATCCAATGTTCAAAAACGCCGATGGAAGCATCCGGGTCGTCCATAATCAAAACCAGGCTTTCGGCTTCCGCCGGAACATCTTCGATTAACAATGGCGGATTAATATCCTCGCCATCGCAGGTGTATTTTTCCGGAATCAATTGGTTATTTTCAAAAATCGGACTAATAATTTTCATATTCCTATTCTTGGTCAAAAATAAAGTCCAAAAACTTCTCAAAAGGCGTTCTTGGCGGCTCCGAAAAACCACTGCCTTCAAAAATCTTTTTCAAATTTAATTTCGTTTCGCTGATTCCGGCTCGGATGATTTCCGCCGGCCGATCATAATCAAACCAGCTAAAATTTAAAACTGTTGGCCGCAAAATAATGTCGGCAGATTTTAAGCGTTCCTTGGACAATTGGCATTCCGCCGCCGTCAGCACGTTGGAAATAAGCAACGGCAAATTCGTCCAGCCGGTTATCTTTTGCGAAAAATCCAACCACTGGCTGGAAACATCCACGGCGATTATATAATCCACATCGCTTTGTTTAACCACGTCCGCCGGCACCGGGTTGGAAAACCCTCCGTCTATCATTAACTTGTCATTAAAAGAAACAGGGCTGAAAACAATCGGCAATGCCGAACTCGCCCGGATCGCCTCTAACACATTTCCCTCTTTTATGACTACCTCGTCGCCGGTTTTAATGTCTGTCGCTATCGCCCTAAAAGGAATTTTACAGTCTTCGATTTTTTTCCCCGCCAAACCATCGCCCAAAAAATTATTAATGATGTGGTCTTTCAACTGCACACTGCCACCGCCTACCCTCTTAAGGGTTTTAGTTAGGTTCAAAATTTCGCCTTTTTCGTTATTGAAAAAAAGTCTTTCCAAAGAATCAATGTCTCCGGTCGCCGCGTACCAGCCGCCCACCAAAGCACCTATGCTCGTTCCGGCAATAAAGCTTATTTCAATTCCGTTTTCAATAAGCGTCTTAATAACGCCTATGTGGGCCAAACCTCTGGCTCCGCCGCCACCCAATGCTAATCCAATTTTCTTAGGTTTCATGCCTTTATTCTACTACTTTAATAAAAAAATTGTAAACCTTAATTGCTTAATAAAACGCCTGTGATAGTATAAATCCAGCATCAAATTAACAACTAAATAAGGAGGTGAAATGAAAACTTTAATAGTTGTCTTTGATATAAACGGTTTGTTTAAAACCGCGCAAATTTCCGCCAACATCATCACCGGAAAGATAGATGTCGACTTTTTTGACCCGCAATTAATTAAAAAAAATTCCGAAAAGCCGATTTTCCAAAGAGAAGAAGAAAGTTTTGCCGAAAAAGAACTGCCAGAGGAAACAAACGATTGCTGCATTCTGACGAAAGAAGAGATTAAAAAAAAGATAAACTCTTTCTTTTGCGATAGCGGTATACAAACTGGCCGATCAGAAGAAACGTTCTTCCTTGGAGAAATTGAAAGGAAACTAAACAATCTCGGCATTGACAACGTTAAGGTTGGAGATATCAAACACCACGAACTATAAAACCGTTCCGATGATTATCGGAACGGTTTTTTGTTTCTTATTAAAATGATATATTTAAATAATAAAGACTATGAAAGAAATAATAAAAAAACCCTGGTTTCTAATTTTAGTTATTTTAATTATCGCCAGTTTTCTTCGTTTCTATCACATAACTAAACTTCCTCCCGGCTTCTATCCCGACGAAGCCATGAATGCCAATAACGGCATTGAAGCCTGGCAAACTGGCCACCTGCAAGTTTTCTACACTGACAACAACGGCCGCGAAGGCATGTGGATGAACATCGTCGGTTTTCTTCTTGTTAATTTCGGCCAACAACCGTGGATTCCGCGGGCTGGCGCTGCCGTCTTCGGATTATTCACCGTGCTCGGAGTCTATTTTTTCACCAAAGAATTGTTTTCCAAAAAAATCGCCCTCCTCTCTTCTTTCCTGATAGCCACCAATTTTTGGCACATCAACTTCTCCCGAATTTCTTTCCGGGCAATCCTTTCGCCGTTTTTCCTTGTTTGGGCAATTTATTTCTTGCTACTAGCATTTCGTAAAATAAAAGAACAAAAACCCGCTAAAATATACATCTTTAATTCCATAATTTCCGGAATTTTTTATGGCTTAGGTTTTCACACCTACATCGCCTACAGGGCAACCCCCGCTTTAATTCTGGTTATTCTGCTCTTTTATTGGTTCCAAAATAAAGAAAAAATTTTCCGCAAAAAATTCCTGATTTCTGTTTGCTGCTTTGCAATAACCACGCTTATCGTTTTTGCTCCCCTGATTTTATACTTTATCCAAAACCCTGCGGATTTCTTCGGCCGCACCAGCCAAATTTCCATTTTCAGCTCTCCCAATCCCATAAAATCACTAGCCATAAATGTCATTAAAACCGCCGGAATGTTTAATTTCGTCGGCGACAGCAACTGGCGGCACAACTTGTCAGGCAGTCCCGAACTTTTCTGGCCGGTAGGGATATTGTTTCTTATCGGGGTTTTTGTTGCCATTAAAAAATTAATTAAAAAATCGACAAACCAAAATACCAATACGTTGCCGATAAACGCCAAAGCTTCTTTTTGGATTTTAATTTCCTGGCTCGCCATCGCTTTTGCCCCAGTAGTCATTTCCAACGAAGGCCTGCCTCACGCCCTCAGGTCAATTTTGATGATTCCGCCGGTTTTAATCTTATCTGGTATCGGAGGAATCTGGCTTTACGAATATCTTTCATTAAAGATAAAATATAAACGTATTTTTAATATCTTTACTTTTATCTTTCTCACTCTTTTGGTTTTTGAATCCTATGTCGCCTACTTTATTTTATGGGGTCAAAATTCCAATGTCGCCGGCGCCTTCAATCAAAACTATGTTGATATTGGCCACCAAATAAACGCCCTGCCTCAAAGCGTCCACAAATACGTCATCGTCAAAGCTGGCGGCGTAGAAGCTCGCGGTATCCCAATCCCGGCCCAAACCGTAATCTTCATTACTGACACTTTCACCTCCGAAAAACAAAAAGCCAAAAATATCTCTTATTGCATGCCGAAAGACAACAATACTTTCTATTGTCTTCCCGAACAAAAAATAATAAACAAAATCCCAGAAAACGCCTCTCAATTTATAATAGAATAAAAAAGCAGTCGTTATTAATATAACGACTGCTTGCTGTAATCGGCTTTTTTATCAGCCGATTTTTGCTTCTAACGAAGCGATGACAAAATCCAATATCCGGTCAATCGAGGGACTGTGCAGCGGCTTTTTAAAGAAAGCGAATGATTTATCCGAACAACCATCGGGACAATCATCGCCGCTTATCAAAACAATCGGCATCTCCGGAAATTTTGACCTCGCCTGCTTGATCAATTCCATCCCGCCCATCTTGGATTCCGTATCCAAATCCGTAATTAAAACTTGCGGCTGGATCTTCTTCGCGTTTATTTCCGCCCAAGCTTCTTCGCATTTGCCAAGACCGATAAAACGAAAACCATTGCTTTCCAACGTCGTTCTGATGTCGTTCCTTATCGCCTGCACCTCATCCACCACCAAAACAAGTTCTCCTTTGCCTTTCATAACTCCTCCTTTTTAAAGAACATTAATTAAACAAACCTGTTAGTCGTAATATACAGGCGGAAAAAAACTTGTCAACAATATAAAAATTATTTTGGAATAAAAAAGCAGTTCCGAATTAATCAGAACTGCTTGCTAACCGGTTTTCTTTCGTTTCTAAATTTTCAATAATTTTTTGACAATCCTTTCCAGCTCCGAAAAAGGAACAGGCTTTTGCGCAAAAGAAAAATTATCGTCAGTCGGGCAGCCATCGGGACAATCATTAGCGCTCATTAAAATTATGGGCACCGTCGGAAATTTTTCTCTGACTTTCTTAATCAGGGCGATTCCGTCCATCTGAGAATTCATGTCCCAATCCGTAATCAAAACGTCAAAGCCTTGGTCTTTGTCTTTCACCTCTTCCCAGACGTCTTCCCCTTTGGAGAAACCTACAAAGCCCCAGCCAAACGCCTCGAACAAAGTCTTCAATGATTTCCTGATTGATTGCTCGTCATCGGCCAAAAAAATCACCTTTTTATCTCCCATAAATCCTCCCTTTAAAAAATTTTTAAAGAACGCCAATCAAAACCAACCTGATTAGCCCTAAACATACAGCCGCCGGAAAAACCTGTCAATCATTGGAAATAATTTCTTCGGAATAAAAAAACAGCCGCTATTGCTAACGGCTGCTTATCTTTTTGGCTCTGCCGGCTAATTCCAGATTTTGAAAAGTTCCTTGATAGTCGTTAAAAAATGGTCAAAATCAAGGGGCTTTCCTAAATATTTATCAGTCGGGCAGTCTTTGGGACACTCGCGGCCGCTGATCAAAATCGTCTGGATGTTCTTGAATTCTTCTTTGATTTTCTTTATCAAAGTCCAGCCATCCATTTTCGGCATCTCTCCGTCCGTTATCACCATGTGGGGAATTTCGGTCTTAATCGCATGAAACGCCTCTTCCCCGTTAGGAAAATCTCTGACAGAATAGCCCTCTCTTTCCAACGTTCTCTTGTATCCTTTCCTTATTATCTCGTCGTCTTCGGCCACAAAAACCATCAACCTGCTGTTTCCGTTGTTTTCCATAGTGTCCCCCTTTTTAAAAGTTAAAGAACAATAAAATTCACCTTATTAACTATTATATTATACAACTGTAGTAAAGACTTGTCAATGAAACAAAAAAGCCCTTAATTCCAGAGCTTTTTCGCCTCATCCCATATAGAAGAATCGTTCTGTTTTACTTTCATCCAGTACCACCATTCCCCTCCCCAGAGATAAAAGTCGTCCAAGCCAGTTTTTTGGGCATATTCAATGTTGGCTTTAAACTGCGTCAAATCCATAGTTTTCTTTTGCTCGGCCACCGACGAATCATATAAAAGCACTACACCCCAAGGCTCGGCCTGCAGCTCCCCGCAAATAACTTTCTTGCCAAAAATTTTATTTATAATCAAAGCTTTCCGCCAATAAAAAACCGGCGGCCAGGGATAATCAATAACCCCAAAAATTTTGTTCTGGGTTTTTCTGTACATCGTAATGCTTAAAATATCACCCAAACTTCCGGCCTGCATCCAAGCCGAGCTCTCGCCGCTGTCGGAAATAATTACCGGCCGCGTTTTATCCAGCGACTTTACCAAATTAATTTCTTGCCTGAGGAATATTGGATTTGTTTTCGGACAAACGCCGAAATAAAAAAATGGTTCGTTTTCCACCTGCCACGCCCAAATCGTATTTTCGTTTTTATACCGCAAAACAACTTTATTCAACAACTCCATGACCTGCGCCTGTTGCTCCGGTTCGCTTAAACCTTTCGCCCAGTCCGGCGTGTGACACTCCGGCCAACGCGGCGTTTTCCGGCCGATAACCAGCAAAATTTTAGCGCCTCGTTGCTTGGCTTGCTGAATCTGCCAGTCTAAATCATCGAAATTAAACGTATCTTTCGCTGTTTCCAGCACATCCCATTCCGTCGTCAGTTTAATGTCTTTCGTTTTTAAATCATCGAGAATCGCCAGGTAAGTTTGCCGCCAATCTAATCCTAAATATTGAGCGTGCGTCTGGGAAAAATTAACGCCCCATGTTATTTTTGCGGCCGCAGGAGCCCTGCCCACAAAAAAATAAGCCAAAAAACTGGCCACAATCAACAATAAAAAAATCGGGATTGTTCTGCTTGTTTTCAACTTTTAGAAATTATTTTTTGAATATTATAAGTCCCTAATTTTTCCGCTTCCACAAAACCCTGCATCGCCGCATCGGCAAACCTTCCGCTTTCCAAAAAATCAAAAAACCATTGGTCGGCATAATCCGGGTCTTCCTGGTCCATCCCCGAACCCAGCCGCAACAGCCATCTCCGGTTATATTCTTCCTGCGCGCCTATCGGCGGAGCAATAATTATAGGTAGCCCCAAAGCGGTATAAAAAGAAAGCTCGCTGGGCTTTGTCCATAAAATGTCTGTCTTCCGCAATTTCCTGTTAAATTCCCCGAAATAATCGGTAACGCTCAAAGCAAAAACCAACTCAATATTTTTATTCAAAAATTCCGCCAAACCGAGATATTTTATAGTTTCCAAAAAATATTCGTGGATATCTTTTCTAATACCAGCCGCCAGAACAACCTTGATTTCTCCACTTTTTATTTTTGGGGCCAAGCTCTTAATATATCTGGCTACTATTTCTTTCTGAGCCCCAGCTCCACCCATGGAAAACATAATTGTTAAGGAATGGTCTGGTTTATGCGGTAAATCACCAATATGCCTTTCAATCATCGGCTTGTATTCCCGTCGATATATTCCTTTGGGGTCAAGGTTTGCCAGCCGGTGACTAATATCGCTTTTTAAAATTTCCATTTTTTCACCTCCGATATTTTCCGGCGGCAAAGGGTAACCGGTAAAAAATATATTTTCTTCCTTTACTCCGTAAAGTTTCAGCCGGCTTACCACCCAGGAATTGGGAGCAAAATATTTGATGCGGCTTTTCGCCGGGTCCAGAGCCACCCAAGTACGCGCGATATCGGCATCACAAATAACGCAATAAATATCGTTGGGATAATTAAAAACTTCAGCCATAAAAATCGGCGTAAAAAAAGTGCTTATCAAAGGTATCGGATTTTCGCCCAACTGGGAAATCAAATCTTCGCCCCATCCTCTTTTGAGAAAATAATAAATAAGTTTCAGGGAAAAATTAGGCTTGGATAAATCTCTTTTTGGGTAAAAGCTGAGAATTTTCTGAAATCTTTCCAAAAAAGAAAAACCGGCATTTCCGATAATAGGCACACCCTTAAATTGTGAAATGAATTCGTAAAAACTCCTGGCCGCTTCCCAAAGCCAGCGGTCTCTTTTGGAAATTCCCTGGTAATTGTTGGCATTGGTCACTTTCCCCCAAAAAGTGAAGCTTCTTAAAGGATAAGCGGTTCTTTGGTGTCCATAACCCATGTCCACGGCTACCACCCACGCTTTCTTCTCTTTATTCATATATTTTTTAATTATATCACAGCTTTTAATTCCAAATTTTTAAAAAACCGGATTATTAACCAAAAGAAAAAACGCTCCGATTATTCATCGGAGCGTTGTATTACAAATCTCTAAACCAATCTTTCGGGACCACATCTCTTAGCTTTTTAAGTGCATCTCTTTCAATTTGACGAACCCTTTCTCTGCAGAGACCAAACGCCTTGCCAATCTCATCAAGACTTCTTGGATTATCGCCATCTAAACCAAAACGCCCAATCACAACTTCTCTTTCTATTGCCCGGAGAGAACTTGCTACAACGCGGCAAAGACTTTCTTTCAACAATTTTCGCGCAACAACTTTTTTGGGATCTTCTGCTTTTTCGTCTCTAGTAATAGCGATTAAATTAAATCCTTCCTCTTCTCCTTCTTTCCCCATATCTTGGCTAAGTGAACCAACAACACCGGGAAGTAGCTCGGCTTGCTCTTCCAGCTCCTTTATCTTCGCAACTGTTTCCTTGGTTGTTTCCGCCAGTTCTTCATAAGTCGGCTCTCTGCTCAATTCTTGTCTTAACTTCTTTTTGGCCTTCTTAAGGCGGTTAAGACTTTCCACCAGATAAACCGGAATTCTTATTTCCCTGGCTTTATCAAATAAACTCCGGGAAATACTCTGCCGGACTGTCCATGCCGCATAAGTCCTGAATCTACATCCTCTTTTCCAGTCAAATGTGTCCGCGGCTTTGATCAGCCCTATATTTCCATCGCCGATCAAATCTTTAAGCTCTAATGTCGGCCAAATAGCGATATAACGACTGGCCTTGCCTACAACAAAACGAAGACTTCCGTTAATCAACTTCTCTCTTGCCTGTTTCCCCTGTTTTATAATTCGAAGAGTTTTTACCTTGCTCAGCGAACCGAAATTGCCAGTTTTTAAAAATTCCTCTGCTTCTTTGCCTTTCTCTATAAGCTTTGCCAATCTTATTTCCGCTTCTTTCGGTATCAATCCGTCTTTCTTCTCTTCTTCTAACAGGTTATTAAACTCTGCACCAATCATGTCAAGATAAAATTTTATTGCGTCTTTCAATCTACACCTCCCCTTTATTAAGTTTTTAAATAGCAATTTTAAAGCTTTATCAGCTTAAACAAACAAAAAACTTTGTCAAATTTCCCAAAAATCGATTCCTATGTATAATAACAGCGATGTGTTTAGCCACGCCAAGTAAAGTCATAAAAATTGAAAAAGAATGGGCCACGGTTGAAACGCCGAACCATTTTCATAAAGTAAATATTTGTCTCCTGAAAAACATTAAAATCGGCGACTATTTGCTCGTTCATGGCGAAATGGCTTTAAACAAACTATCCAAAACCGAAGCTGAAAAAATTTTAAAATTAATCAGCTGCGGCTGTGAACACGAACATTAACAAAACAAAAAAAGGAGGAAAAAATATGGAAGGTCTGAAGTTAGCCGCCAACTACAGCTGGAATTGTAACATTGCCCAAAAAGCAAAAATTTGCGGCAAGCTGCTTGGTTTTATTAACAACGGAGAAAAACCGCTGTTAGCTGAAAAAATCCTGAAAGCGCTCCTTCCTCATAAAGTTTATCTGCTTATCGCCAAAGCCAACGGAATCGCCGATGAATTTTCACCAGATGTCGTTTCTTTCTACTGGCGAGGCTGGCCGCTGACAATCACCCCGCCTCAGTCCGACATTCCGTTTTTTCACAACCACGCCGTCTTCGCCACCGCCTTCAAGATGCCCTTGGAAAAAATTAATCTTGAAGATCTTAACAAATGCCTGGTTCATATCGGGAAAATTAAACATATCGGCAAAAATTATTTTACCGTTGAAACCCGGCCAATTATTCGGACAAAAAATAGGCTTAAATTCGGCAAAGAAGAAGAAATCGATATAATGAATTATTTAAGGCTATCGGCAAAAATAAACGATTACGCCGCTTTTCATTTTACCAATGCCGCCGAAATAATCAGCCCAGCCGAAACCGAAAGATTAAACGAAGTTACCAAACACATCCTCCAAAATTTTAATACCCGGTTAAAATAACCGGGTATTTTCTTTTTCTAGTGAACCGCGCAGGTAATGCACGGGTCATAAGCCCTGATAACCATTTCCATCAGCCGTTTCGCTTCCTCGGGAGATATTTTCGGCGACTGGTCTAAAATCGCCTGAGCGCTTTTTTCCATCGAAGCTAAATTCTGAACTGTCGGCGTAATAATGTTGGCAAAAATTATTTTCCCTTTTTCGTCTAAATGAATTTCATGATAAAGCCCGCCCCGTGGCGCTTCCACTGCCCCCACTCCTTTCAGTGGTGGATTAGAAGCCGATTTTATTATCCCCGCCTCCATTCCCTCTTTGAGTAAAACCGCGATAATTTCCTGCGCTTTTTTATAATAATGTACAATCTCTATCGCCTGCGCCAAATTATTATGAAAAGGATTTTTAAAATTAACTCCCTCTAGATAATTCTTACAAGCCGGGTCCAAATAATTCTTGTGCGTCGCTAAACGCGCCAACGCCCCAACCATCGCTTCTTTGTTTTTATATTTTGAAAACTTCGCCGTGGAATTATTCCTCACCTCTTCTGCAATGTCTTGCCGATAATTACTTATTAAAGAAGTTTCTTTATTAATGGAAATAATTTCCGTTGAACCATAACCGGCATAACTTTTTTTATCAGTCAAACTCACAAAATCAAGATCAACATCGTATTTCGGATAATCAAAACCGGCAAAAGTCTTTATTGCCAACATCGCGGAACCGATATTTTTTTCGAGTTTCTTTTCTAAATCAAGTAGCGTTTTTTTGTCCGGTATCCTGTGAAAACCGCCGATGGTAGTTGTTGTCGGGTGCACTTCCCGCCCCGCCACCGTGTAAGAAATTTCATCGCTTATCTGCTTCAAAGCCAACGCCGCCTTAAAAACCGCGGGCTGTTTCTTAGCCAATTCCAAACCGCTGTCCAAGCCTAAATAATCCGGACCCGCCAAAAAAAACAAATGGAGCGCGTGGCTCTGGAGCATCTGACTGGCAATCATTAATTTTCTCAGCAAAACCGTAGTTTTATTCGGAACAATTCCCAATGCCGCTTCCACCGCTTTCAGCGACGCCAAGTTGTGGGCAATCGGGCAGACTCCGCAAATTCTTGCCGTCACCCACGGCGCATCTTCCGCTGGCCGGCCCACCAAAATTCCTTCAAACAATCTCTCCCCTTCCAAAATATTCAACCGGACTTTTTTCTCTTTCCAGTCAATATCCAGCGACCCATGCCCTTCAATTTTTGCTATAAAATCATTTGCTGTTATTTTATTCATATAAATTTGATTTGGCGTGGAACATCGTAAAATAATTTTCTATTTCTTCCTTGCTGGCGAATTTCTCCAATATCGTCAAAAGTGCGGCGATATTCGCCCCGTCTTTAATTCCGAAACAGCCGTAACACGGGCTTCCTCCTTTAAGACATATCGCTCCGCAAGTTCCTTGCGTCACTGGCCCGAGACATGATTTATTATCAAGCAACCGGCAAGGTAATCCTGCCACCTTGCACGGAAAACAAACCGAATAATCTTTATAAGTTAATTTTTTGCCGTTGATTAAATCGCTGATAATCCGCTCCAACTCTGCTCCGTTTATCGGACACCCGTGAATCAAAAAATCAATTTTCACGTAAGCGCTCAAGGGTAAGGCATCAACTCCCCGGCCTTTGTAATCCGGCCCGTAAATTTTATTGTACCATTCCTGTCGGTCTTCTTTTTTCATAATGCCCGGGATTCCGCCCAGCGTCGCGCACGTTCCCAAAGCAATAACCAATTTTGATTTCTCTCTAATCAATCTTAATGTCTCAATTTCCTCGGGCGTCAAAGGCGTTCCTTCAACCAAAACTGCGTCAAAATTTTCCCACTCGGCCTTTTTCTGTCCCAGCCGCCAATTCACTATTTCCACTTTTTCCACAATCGGCAAAAGTTTTTCCCGCAAACCCACTATCTCCACCTGACAACCCTCGCAGTCGGTAAAGTCAAAAATTCCCAGTCTAATTTTTGCGTTTTTATTCATTCAATTTTATTAATCCCAATTTTTATCTATCTGGTCGTAATTAAACACCGGCCCATCCAGGCACACATATTTTTTACCGGTCGTGCAGTGCTGGCACTTGCCTATTCCGCATTGCATTTTTCTTTCGTCGCTGATGAAAATCCGCCGGTCCGGCACGCCGAGCGGCTTCAATATCTTCTCCACCGCAGCGGCCATCGGTCCCGAGCCGCACATCGCCGCCACTGCGTCCGCCGGATTAACTTCAATCTCTTTTACCAAATCCGTGACAAACCCCACGTGCCCTTTCCAACCAGACGCCGGCTTATCAATTGTCAAAAGGATCTTCACGTATTTTTGCCATTTTTTAATTTTGTCTTGTTTGACCAAAATATCATCTGGCGTTGCCGACCCGTAAACCAGATAAAGCCGACCGAAATTTTTCCGATTTTTAATAAAATATTCGGTCAAACTGGCAATTGGCGGAATACCGCAACCCCCGCTCACCATCACCACATCTTTATTTTTGAAAAAATCCAATGGAAAACCGTTCCCATAAGGCCCGCGCACATCAATCTCGTCGCCTTTTTTCAGGCGGTGGATCGCCGAGCTGACATTGCCAACTTCCCTGACCATCAGCTCAAAATAACTCTTTTCAAAAGGCGAAGACGCCACGCCAAAAGGCGCTTCCCCGTAACCCGGCAACCCGGCCAGAACAAATTGTCCCGGAATAAAATCAAGTTGTTTTTTCAACCGCAAAAATTTAACGTTATGCGAAAGACTTTCTATTTTTTCTATTTTGACTCGGCTAGGTTTATAAAGATTATTCATTTTTATTTTGAAAATCAATAATAATTTCCGCCAAAACTTTTTCTATATCAATTCTTGCCGGGCAATATTTCTGGCACCGTCCGCAACCCACGCACTGCGACTTTCCGTATTCCTTATAACCGCGGACAAATTTATGAAAAAACCAATTATAATACCGCCTTTTCAAATCCGGCCGGAAATTTTTTCCGCCAGCAATCAAAGCAAAATTATTCAGCGTGCAGGCATCCCACGAACGGCAGCGGTGGCAAGCCGAGTCGTCAAGCTCAATTTTATCTTCCACCGAAAAACAGTGGCAAATCGGACAAACATAAGTGCAAATCCCGCAGCCGAGGCAAATTTTTTCCAGCTTGTCCCAAACCGGATGATTCACCGACCAAACCACCGCGTCCGCCATCAGTTCCGCGTCTTTCACCAACTCCCTCAAGCCCTCTTTTTTTTCCGGATAATTTAAAATCTCGGGCTTATCTAACTTCTTAAATAATTTATTTTTAGCGATTTCTTCTCCGTGTTTTGTCAGGACAATCGCCCGGTATTGCCTCTGGTTTATTTTTTCCAGAACCAAATCTCCGAAAAAAACCGGAACGGTTAAGGAATGTTCAACCAATCCGACCACCACCGAATTTTTTCTGTTCTGAAAGTAAAACCAATCTTCTTTCGGCTTGCTCATTATCTCATCAAGCTGCCCCAGCGCTTCCAAATCAACAAAATTTAAACCAAAAAGTAAAAGTTTCTTTTGGGGCTTCGGCAATTCGGTTATTTTTCTTTTATTCCCTAAAAAAGAAAACAATTTTTCCCGCGGCTCAAAAAAATAACCCTTGACTGACAAAGGTGTTTTATCTTTCTGGTAATAAATGACTGAGTAATTTTCTGAAAAATTTTCCAGTAATTTTTCAATATCGTTTTTCTCTAAGACTAAAACCATAACTTATTTAAGTTTAGCCCTATCTTTCTTTCCTATCAATGGACGATCTGATAAATTCTCTAAACAAAGGGTGCGGACTCAATGGCCGGGATTTAAATTCCGGGTGGAATTGCGCTCCCACAAAAAACGGGTGAACATTCCGCGGCAATTCCGCAATTTCCATCAAACGGCCATCAGGCGAAGTCCCCGAAAACACCAATCCTTTGTCTTCTAACTGTTTTATGTAATCCGGATTAACCTCATAACGGTGCCGGTGCCGTTCGGAAATAGACTGGCTTTTATAGGCCTCAAAAGCGATTGTCCCTTTCTTCAACTCCGCCGGATAAGCCCCCAAACGCATGGTCGCGCCGTATTTTTTCTCCTCCAGGTTCTTTTTCTGCTCCGGTAAAATATCAATCACCGGATAAGGCGTTTTTTCGTCAATTTCCGTGGAATTGGCTTTTTTCATGCCAGCCGCCGAACGCGCGAACTCAATTACCGCCAGCTGCATGCCGTAGCACAATCCGAAAAACGGAATTTTGTTTTCCCGGCAATAACCTATGGCCGCCATCTTTCCTTCCGTTCCCCTGCCGCCAAAACCGCCCGGCACGATAATGCCGTCATATTCCGAAAGTTGTTTCAAATTTTCCGGACTTTTAATAAACTCTTCCGCGTCCAGCCATTTTATTACCGGCTTTTTTCCGAAAAAATAAGCCGCGTGCTTCACCGCTTCAATAACCGAAATATAAGAATCCGCCAGAACAAATTTTCCGGTGGAAAAATATTTTCCAACAATGCCGATGTTTACCGGCTCGGAACTTTCTTCAACCGTCTTGGCTAATTTCCGCCATTCCTGCAGATTGGTTTTTCTCGGCCGCAATTTAAGTTTTTTCAAAATCCGTCCGCTCAAGCCGTCTTTTTCAAAATTTATCGGCACTTCGTAAATGCTTTTAACGTCCGGCGCCGAAATAATATCTTCTTCCTGCAAGCTGCAGTTAAAAGCGATTTTCTCTTTTCGTTTTTGATCCAACGGCGTTCCCGCTCTGGCTAAAATAATATCCGGCTGTAAACCGGTGGAATTCAAAGTTTTCACTGCGTATTGCGTCGGCTTAGTTTTTAATTCGCTGTCTGCGTTCTGCAACGGCAGAAAACTCACCAAAACTAAAGCCACGTCATCCGGATGCTTAACTTTCAGCATCCTTATCGCCTCCAAAAATAGAATATTTTGATATTCCCCTACCGTGCCGCCGATTTCCGTTATAATAATTTCCGCTTTCGCTTTCTCTCCAGCTCTGTTTATTTTTTCCAGAGTTTCCAAAGGAATATGCGGCACCACTTCCACGCACCGGCCTTGATATTCTAAATTTCTTTCTTTGTTAATTACGCTCTGGAAAATACTGCCCGCCGTCATATAATTCAGCCCGGACAAATCTTGGTTCAAAAACCTTTCGTAATTTCCCATGTCCTGGTCGCACTCAGTTCCGTCATCTAAAACAAAAACCTCGCCATGCTCTGTCGGGTTCATCGTTCCGGCATCAACGTTCATATAAGGGTCAATTTTTATCGCCGTCACCCGGAATCCCCTTGATTGAAGAAGTTTCGCAATTGAAGACGCCGCCACTCCCTTCCCCACACCTGACATCACGCCTCCAGTTACAAAGATATATTTCATAAATTATTAATAATAATTTTAGTTCTTTTATCAATTTCCAGCAAGGCAAATTTTTTAAAAAATTTAACGCTAAAATGTCAAACAAAAGCTTTTTGCCGATTTATTGACTTCCACCCGCATAAAGCTCTATCCTAATAATTAATGACCAAGTTAATCTACATGGACCACGCAGCCACCACGCCTTTAGACCCTGAGGTCAAAGCCGCGATGGAGCCGTTTTGGTCCAAAAACTTCGGCAATCCCTCCAGTATTTACCAACCCGGCATGGCCGCCAAACAGGCCCTTGGCCAAGCGCGCGAAAAAATCGCTAAAGTCCTCGGCGCCAAGTCTTCCGAAATTATTTTCACCGCCGGCGGCACCGAAAGCGCCAATTTGGCCATTTTAGGCTTGAGCCGCGCCATTTACTACGGCGATAATCATCCGAAAAAATGCCATATTATTACTACCAAGATAGAACACCCCGCCGTCCTCAACGCCGTTAAAGCTCTAGAAAAAGAGGACCTTGAAACTACTATTCTTCCGGTTAATAAATACGGCATGGTAATTATTGAAGAAATCAAAGAAGCCATCAAACCGGAAACGATTTTAGTTTCGGTCATGTATGCCAACAATGAAATCGGCACCATTGAACCCATCGCCGAAATCGGCAAACTTCTCAAAAAAATCAACCTCGAAAGAAAAACTGCCAATCTTCCTAAAATATATTTCCACACCGACGCCTGCCAAGCCGCCGGCTATCTTGATTTAAACGTTGAAAAACTCAGCGTCGACCTCTTGACTCTCAACGGCTCAAAAATTTACGGCCCCAAAGGCAGCGGGATTTTATATGTCCGCCAGGGAACTCCCATCAAACCCTTAATTTTTGGCGGCGGACAAGAAAAAGGCCTCCGCTCCGGTACCGAAAACGTTCCGGCTTTTGTCGGCCTCGCCAAAGCTTTGGAACTCGCTCAAAAAAATAAAGACAAAGAATCAAAACGCTTAGCCAAGCTCTCTAATGACCTTACCGGAAAAATCCTCACATCTATCCCCAAAAGCTTTCTCAACGGCCATCCGGAAAAAAGATTGCCTAACAACGTAAATATCACTATATTAGACATAGAAGGCGAAGCTCTTCTTTTATATCTTGATAATTACGGCATCTGCGCTTCCACTGGTTCCGCCTGCCACTCCCAGAACCTTGAACCGTCTCACGTTCTCCAGGCCATCTGCCTGCCTCGGGAAATCATTCATGGCAGTTTGCGGCTGACCTTAGGCAAAAGCACCACTCAAAAAGACATTAATTATATCGCGAAAATTCTGCCCCAAATAGTTCAAAAACTCCGAGATCTTTCGCCAATAAACATAAAATTAAAAAAATAAAGAGCTTTGGCTAAAATTTCAAAAATTATGAAAAAAAATAACAAAAAAAAGGAAGTTAAAAAAGAAAAATCCGACGGCATCAGCCGCGACCAAACCCAATGGGTTTACAGCGAAACTGTCCGCGAGCATTTCTTCAATCCCAGCAACTTCATGAAACCCGAAGAAGAAGCGACTTTTAAATCCAACGCTTCCGGAATGGTTGGCTCCCCCGCTTGCGGCGATGTCATGCGCTTCTGGCTTTGGATTAATCCCAAAACCGAAGTGATAGAAAAATGCCGCTGGCGCACTTTCGGCTGTGGCGCCGCCATCGGTTCCACCTCCATGCTTTCGGTAATGATTACCGAAAAAGGCGGAATGAGCATTGAAGAAGCCCGCAAAATAAAACCTCAAGATATTATTGAACGGCTCGGCGGTTTGCCCGAAATTAAATTCCACTGCTCAGTTTTAGGCGACAAAGCCCTCCGTTCGGCTATCAACGATTACTTCCGCCGAAGCGGCCAAATCAGCCGCATTGTTCCCGAAGAAGGCCGGATTATTGACCCCGACACCAAAACCACCGACAAAGACATTGAAACAGCTATTTTAGAAGGAGCCGACACTCTAGAAAAAATCCAAGATCGAACCAAAGTTGGCGTCGCCAACCCCAAAGTTATCCCCGAAGTTGAGCAACTCATCAGGTTTTATAAAGAAAAACATTCTATATCCTAAAAAATTCCGGCATAAAAAATTATGGCGAACACTTTTTCAAAAAGTACTCAATTAACAAAAGAGAGTTTTTCTATAATTAGAAAAAATAAAAAAATCTTATTACTACCCATAGCTTTTTTTACAACAATCATTTTGTTGATTATCTTATTTTTTATTCAAAGCGGTTTTCTTTTAGACACATTGATATACACAACGCATCCAATATATACAACTTATACAACATACGCTGTTTTTGTTTCTATTCTTGTATATTATATTTTGGGATGTTTTACATTTATATTTTTTAATGCATGGATAATAAATTACGCTTACGCAGCCCTAAAAAAAGAAAAAATAACTTTTATCAAAAGTTTTAAAAATACCGCCAAGCATATTAAAAAAATATTTATATGGTCTTTAATATCGGGAACATTGGGAGGCATTTTAATTATTTTAGGAATAATTTTTAGAGGATCTAAGACTATAAATAAAATTTATGAAAAAATTTTGAATATATCCGGCATAGCTTGGGATTTATTGACTTTTTTTATAATACCAATCATTCTTTTTGAAAACCTAGATATACCCAATTCAATCAAGAGGTCGGGCTATCTATTTAAAAAAAGTTGGGGAGAAAATTTAGCCGGACAATTTTCAATGGATTATTTTTTTCTATTTTTATATATTATCGTAACTGTTCCTTTACTTTTGTGGTTTATCGGGACCGGATCTGGTGCTGCTTTTTTATTGACGTGGGCTTATTGGATATTTTTAGGATTATTTGGCTCGGTTTTAGGCGGAATTTTCACTACGGCGTTATATATCTATGCTGCTTCCGGGGAAATTACTTCAGATTATAACCCTGAATTCATAAAAAATAATTTTGTTCCATCTCTACCGCCTACTTCTGACACCTCGGGCAAAAATGCGCCGAACGGCCGTTGATTTTTACTCTTTCCACTTTCCCTCCACAACTCCGCGAGCAAGGTTCTCCCTCACGCCCATAAACTTTAAGAAACTTCGCAAACCCACCCTCCTCCCCCGACGGCCGCCGGTAATCGGAAACGCTCGTGCCTTTCTCTTTAATTCCTTTTTCCAAAATTTTTATTATAGCTTGATACAGTTTTTTAATTTCTCCGGCTTTTAGTTTTTGAGTTTCCCTCAGTGGCGAAACTTTCGCTTCAAAAAGAATCTCGTCAGAATAAATATTGCCGATGCCGGATATTTTTTGCTGGTCTAATAAAACTTTTTTGATTTTTCCTTTGGATTTTTTCATAATTTCCCTAAATTTTTCCAAAGTGAATTCTTTTGTCAGCGGCTCCGGCCCTAATTTTTGAGCATCAAAAAACTCTTTTAAATTTTGGACAAAAACCACTTTCGCGAATTTCCTTAAATCCGATAAAACCAACTTCCCTTTATCCAAAGTTAAAACCATGTGGATATAAGGGTCTTCAAATTCCGAACCGTATAAAAGCGAGCCGGTCATTCTCATATGAACAAGTATGTAATTTCCCGAACTAAGCTCTAAAATTATATTCTTTCCCCTGCGGTTAACTTCTTTTATTGTCTGGCCAATTACGCCTTTTTCAAACGCCAAAAAATTAGGAGTGAAAATTTTTTCCGTGTCCGTCCAAGCCTTCAAAATTTTCCTTCCGACAATTTTGTCTCTCAAATCCCTGACTGTAGTTTCAACTTCTGGGAGTTCTGGCATATTAAAAAATAATTTTTAAGTTAAACTGCTATTCCTCTTCGTAAAAAACTTCCGTCGGCGGTATCAATTTCGGGTCAGTCGGCAAAGTGAAATAAAAAGTCGTGCCGCGGCCTATAGTCGATTCTGCCCAAATCTCTCCCCCGTGGCGGCGGATAATATTTTTGGCGATATAAAGCCCCAGCCCGCTGCCTATCATGTTCAAAACATTTTTGCCGCGATAAAACTTGCTGAAAAGATTATTGATTTCGTCAGGCGGAATGCCCAAGCCTGTATCTTTAACGCTGATTTGAACATATGGCTTATCCGCCAGTTTCTCTATTTTCAAAATTACTTCCCCGTTTTCAACGTTATATTTTATGGCGTTATCCAAAAGATTACTGAAAACCAAACCCAGTTTTGAAGTGTCCGCTTTAATCATTATTGGCGCTTCTGGCTTATCAAAATAAAGCTTCACGCCATATTCCTTTGCCGGAAGATTCGCTGAAGACAAAATTTCTCCCGCAAAATCCGTCAGATTAACGTCTTCAAACTTATAGCCGAATTGTCCTTCTTCAATCTTGCTGACATCAAGCAAATCACTAACCATCTTGGTTAACCGCTGGATATTGGCATAGGTTTCCTTGATTAAATCTTTTTGCTCGGCTGTTAAGTTGGGTTCTTTGCCCAAAGTTTCTATCGCCCAGCTGACTCCGGTCAAAGGCGTCCTTAGCTGGTGGGCGGCCACGGAAATAAAATCGCTTTTTGACTGCAGCAATTCTTTTTCGCGCGTCCGATTCTGAATTATCTTAAAAAATCCGAGCAACCGGCCGTTCGGGTCGTCAACTCGGCTCGTGAAAACTCTTAGCGATATTGTTTCAAAAGTAATATCCACAATTTGGGGCCAGACATCGGGTTCGGAAAGCCGCTGCGAAACGGAAGCCAGAGAAGGGAAAATAACCTGCGCCAAAAAATTGAATTTCGGATTCTGTACAAAACCCGGATTAAAAAACTGGCCTAAAATATCGTTCGCGCCGACGCCGAAAATCGCTTCCGCCGCTTTATTAAAAATTTGTATCTTAAAATGAGGGTCGTAAACGATTAGCCCGTCTTTCAGATTTTCAATAATTGATTTGAGCTGATTGCGTTCAACTTTCACTTCCCAATTGGAACGAGCCAACCGCAAATTGCTGGCAAAAATCACGGAAATGGTAATCAAATAGATTCCCAAAATAACCAAAGGCCAGATGCCTTCCAAAAAAATAAAGTTAATGGTCGCCGTCGCGGTAATCAAAATAAAAAGAACCCAGAAAGAAACCATTTCCGGCAAAGTAAAATAAAATTTTAACTGTCTAAAGAATCTGGACATCATTTATTTTTGCGCCTAATAATTGAATTATATCATTTATTCGGGCAAAGTCCTTGAAGCAGAGTTGTAATTGAAAATAAAAAAGCCCGCAATGTTTTTATAATTAACGGGGTCTTTTGCTAGTGGCTTATTTAAGCGCTCCCCAATTTTTTCCCGTTTTCACCTCAACCTTCAAAGGCACGTCAATTTTGAAAACACTTTCCATCGTATTTTTTATCAAACCGATTTTTTCTTCCAAAATATCATCTTTAATTTCAAACAACAATTCATCGTGGATAGAAAGTAATAACCTAACATCTTCTCCTAATCTGAAAGTTTTTATCATCGCCAATTTTATAATATCAGCCGCTAAACCCTGAATTGGCATGTTCATCGCCGCCCGCTCTTCTTCAAACTGAAACCGCGAAGTCGGCGAAGCCATCTCTAAAAACCATCGCCTCCGGCCGTTAAGATTTTTAACATAACCAAGCGTTCTCGCTTCCGTCTTCACTTCTTCCTGCCATTTCTCCACTCCCGGAAAATCCAAAAAATATTCGTCAATAAATTCCCGCGACTTCTCCCGGCTTAACCCCGCTGTCCGCGCAAAAGCGTCCGCTCCCATGCCATAAACAATGCCGAAGTTCAGAGTCTTCCCCACTTGCCGCATCGCTGGTGTCACATCATCTAAATCAACATTAAAAACCTGGCTGGCGGTTAATTTATGAATATCTTGGTCTTCAAAAAAAGCTTTTTTCATTTTCTCGTCTCCCGAAACCGAAGCTAAAATCCGCAATTCCACCTGCGAATAATCAAACGCCGCGAAAGTGTAGCCTGGCTCCGCTTCAAAAACGCCTCGCAACTTAACCGCCCAACTATAACCCGAGGGAATATTCTGAATATTCGGCTTCTCGGAACTCAACCTGCCCGTCGCTGTTCCTGTCTGGTTAAAAGTAGTGTGCAATCTGCCATCGCTTTCCACATATTCAATAATCGGCTCCACAAAACCTGATTTCATTTTAAATGTTTCGCGATAACTCAAAACATCATCAATAATCGGATTCCCTTCTCTTAAAGTATTTAAATATTGCGCTTCCGTGGAAACTTTCCTGCCTTTGCCGATTTTCATTTTCTCAAACAAAACTTCCGACAACTGTTTCGGTGAATTCATATTAAAAACCGAACCCGCCGCCTTATAAATCTTTTCTTCTAATTTTTTAATTTCCACCAATAATTCTTCTTTGAGTTTAATTAAAGCTTCTTTATTTACTTTAATCCCCTGCGTTTCCATCTCCGCCAAAACCCTCGTCAAAGGCATTTCAATTTCTTCAAAAACTTTCGTTAATTCGTATTCTTTTATTTTTTTATCAAAAAAATTAAAAAGCGAAGAATAAAGCTCATGCGGCTCGGCAACCAAACGCCGCAAAAATCTTCGGCTCAAACCTTCCAGCGAGCAATCCTTTTGGTCCGGGTCCAAGAGCCACCCGGCAATTTTCAAATCAAAAATCGGGTCGGCTATTTCCTGATTTTCTTTTTTTAATTCTTTTATCAGTGACTTAAAATCAAAACCGACTTTCAACTTTGAAGAAAATAATTCCTGTTTTTCTCTGGCATATTCTTCTTTGCTCGTAATAAGTAAAACATCGGCTTTATTGTTTTGCTCTTCGGAAACTGCCGGTTCAAAACGCGGATTCCGGCCGGAAACCCTGTTGACCAAGCTCTGAAAACCCAACGTGCCGAAATAATCTAAGAGCGAATCGGTCACGTCACCACTTTTTAATTCTTCCAGTCCAACCGACAACTCAATGTCCTGATCTAAAATAACCAATTTTTTCGAAAAATATGCTGCCTCTTCGTTATCTAAAAGTTTCTGAAAAAGCTTTTGATTTTTTTTCGGGAATTCTTCTATCTTTTTCTCTTTTAAAATTTTATAAAGATTATCCAGGGTCTCATACTCCTGCAAAAGACGGCTCGCGGTTTTCGGCCCGATTCCCGGCACGCCCAAAATATTATCCGACTTATCTCCAACCAAGGCTTTGTAATCCGGCAATTGTTCCGGATTCAAGCCGTAGCGTTCCTGCACGGCCTTCCTGTTATAAATCATAATCTCGCTCACGCCTTTTTTGGGAGTCTCCACCTCCACCTTGCCGTCTTCAACTAACTGAAGCGTATCCAAGTCGCCGGTTAAAATAACCGCCTTCAAATCTTTTTCGTCTTTAAAATGCTTAGCCAAAGCCGCAATCAAATCATCCGCCTCAAAACCCGGCTGTTCAAAAGTTTTTATGCCGAATTTTTCAAAAACTTCGTGAGCTCTAATAAGTTGAGAAATCAGCTCGTCCGGCGCTTTCGGTCTCTGAGCTTTATATTCCTTGAAAAGTTTTTTCCGGAAAGTCGGCTCTGGCCTGTCAAAAGCCGCCGCCCAATAATCCGGCTTCTGCTCTTTGATGATTTTCAAAAGAATGGACGATAAACCGTAAAGCGCCCCAGTCGGCTCCCCTTTCGGCGAAGTAAACGGCGGCAAAGCGTGAAAAGACCGATGAATCAAAGAATTGGCGTCTATTAAAAGTAATGTTTTCATTAAAAAATTATTATTCCCCGCTCATTATGCTTTTTCCCGTGTTCAAAATTAATTTTTTTGATTTTTTTCGGCAAAACTTTTTCAATCTTCTCCGGCCATTCAATTAAAATAATGTTTTCGGGGTTGCCGGTTATTTCCTTAAAATCCAGTTTTAATATCATTTCTGGTTTCTCTAAACGATAGCAATCAATGTGATAAATATTTTTAAATATTTTATTTTTAATCTCAAATCTTTTCATCAACACAAACGTCGGGCTGGTTATTCTTTTTTTTACTCCTGCCGCTTTCAAAAATCCTTGGACAAACGTGGTTTTCCCCGAACCCAAATCCCCGTTTAAAGCGATAATCAAAGCCGATTTTTCTAATGGCTGTTTCAATAATTTTTCCGCCAAATCTTTGGCGATTTTTTTAGTTTCTTTTGATGAATAGCTTAGAAATTTCATTTATACACTTAACTTTCCATTTTTAACCTTAAAAAACTCGTAAGCCGCCTGGGTCGCCACCCGGCCGGTTGAAGTCCGGTTCAAAAATCCAATACTCATTAAATACGGCTCATAAACTTCTTCAATCGCGCCTACATCCTCGCTAAGAGTGGCCGCCAAATTCTTCAACCCCACCGGCCCGCCGTTATATTTATCAATAATGGTTTCCAGTAATCGCCTATCACTGGCCTCCAGCCCCATTTCGTCAATTTCCAGCATTTCCAAAGTTTTAATAGCCACATTTTCGTCAATTTTTCCGTGCGAATAAACCTCGGCAAAATCCCGCGCTCTTTTTAAAAGTCGGTTTGCCACCCGCGGCGTGAAACGCGAAGCCCTTGCCAAAATGTTCAAAGCTGTCGGTTCCAGCTCCACTCCCAAAAGCCGCGCCGACCGCTGGATAATTTTTTCAATATCTTCCGAGGCGTAGTAATCCAATTTAAAAGTCCCGCCGAACCGCGACCGCAAAGGATTGGAAAGCAAACTCACCCGGACTGTCGCCCCCACCAAAGTAAAAGGCGGCAAATCCAGCGAAAAACTCCGGGCCGACGGCCCTTTGCCAACAATCAAATGGATTTTCCGGCTTTCCATCGCCGGATAAAAAATCTCTTCAATCAGTTTGTTAACGCGATGAATCTCGTCAATAAAAAGAATATCCCCCGGCTCCAGATTGGTCAGCAAGGCCACCAAATCTCCGGCTTTTTCCAGGGCCGGCCCGGTGGTAGTTTTAATCCCGCTTCCCATTTCCTTGGCCAATAAATTCACCAGAGTCGTCTTGCCCAAACCCGCCTGTCCGTAAAAAAGTAGATGGTCGCAAACCTCGCCGCGCTTCTTAGCCGCGTCCATAATCATCTTCAAGTTCTTTTTCACTTTCTCCTGCCCGACATATTCATCCCAGTTCGTCGGCCGCAACAGCAAATCAACGTTCCGGTCCTCGCCGCGCGGACTCGCATTTTCCAGCCGTCCAGCTTCCTGATTATTTTTTTCTTTATTCATCGTTTTAATTGCTGATTGTTAAAAGTTCAGCGGCCCCGTTGTCTTTTCCACTTCTTCAAAAGTAGTCAATCCCAAAAGAGTTTTGATAATTCCATCCTGCTGCATGCTAACCATGCCTTGTTTTTCGGTCAATCTCTTAATCTCCAATTCGGTAATCTTTTCCGAAATTGTTTCCATCACATCCGGCGTTGTCAAAAATAATTCAAAAATTCCAATCCGTTCTTTATACCCCAAGCCGTTGCACTGCTGGCAACCGACCGGCTCAAAAATCTTAAAATCTTCCAACAATTTTTTATCAACCCGCTCCGGCAGTTTGCTGACAAATTCTTTGATATTTTTCGCTGTTTTCTCGTCTATTTTTGCCGCTTTTTTGCAAACCGGACAAAGTTTCCTTACTAAGCGTTGAGCAATAATGAGATTAATCGCCGGAGCAATAGTTGATGGCTGCACCCCCAAATCAATCAAACGCGGAATAGCGCCTGCGGCTTCATTGGTATGCAGTGTTGAAAAAACTAAGTGTCCGGTCAAAGCCGCTTGCATGGCAATTTGCGCCGTTTCCAAATCGCGAATTTCTCCCACCAAAATAACATCCGGGTCCTGCCGCAAAATTGAACGCAAACCGTTGGAAAAATCATAACCCGCTTTCGGGTTAACCTGCGTCTGCTCAATTCCGTCGAGATGATACTCAATCGGGTCTTCAATGGTAATAATTTTTATCTCCGGGTCGTAAATTTTTCTCAAAAATCCGTAAAGCGTCGTTGTTTTTCCGGAACCCGTCGGTCCGGTATTAAGAATCATTCCGTTCGGCCGTTTCAATTCTTTTTCCGCAATCTCCGCGTCATCTTTCCGCAAGCCAAGTTTTTCAAAATCAACTTTTGTCAGAGCCGGATTTAAAATTCTCAGCACAATTGTTTCGCCGAATTCCGAAGGAATAATTGAAGTTCTGATTTCAATGTCGTTTTCTTCCAGGCCGATGGTAAACCGTCCGTCCTGCGGCTGGTTGCGGATATTTAATTTCAATTTTGAAAGAAGTTTTATTCTCGAAACGAGAGCTAGATAAAAAGTCGCCGGTAAATCATATAAATCATAAAGCAAGCCGTCTATGCGTAAGCGTAATTTTGTTTTTAAATTAGACGGCTCAAAATGAATATCCGAAGCCCGGCTCACCATCGCTCCCGACAAAATTAATTCCAAAATTTTCGAAATTTGCGGCTCTTTAAAGTCCTGCAACAAAACCTTGAATTTATCCAGGTCGGTTATTTTCTTTGAAAGTTCTTTTATCTTTTCTGAAGAAATTTCCACCTTGCCGGTAATTTCTTTGGCCTCCGGCGTTACAAACTGGTAAAAAGTCCAGGCATATTCCAGGCCTTCCATGGAAACAACAAAAATTTCCGGCTCATAACCGTCAAGTTTTAATTTGGTGATTATTTTTTTCGCTTCCGGCGCTTCCGGTTCAAAAACCGCCAAACTCAGCTCTTTTTTTATCAACCGAAAAGCTGCTATTTTGGCCTTTTCTGCTTCTTTGACATTTATCAAACGCAAAGCCTTGGTTTGAATAGGCACAGTCGCCAAACTAATATAAGAATATTCAAATTTCTCCGCCCGGCGCCTCGCTTCCCGTTCCTGGGCTTCGTGGCGCTCTTTGGCTATTATTTCTTCCAAGTTAGAATTTTCTTGCTTTCCAATCATCAAAGATATTATAGACCGCAAAAACTTTTCTGGAAATAGCCGTGGCGTCTATTTTGAAAATAAAAAAGGATGGGTTTTTATTCCCATCCTTTACGAATAATGCTTCTATTTAAATGATATTTTCGGTCAGCACGCCGTTACTGATAATCTGGTTTTTAACCAGTAACTCCGCAATGCCAGAAACCGCATTTGGTTTGGCTATTTTGCGGGCATTCCGGCTCATTGCTTCCATATCCTTAGGATTCATCAGCAAACCTACCGCGATTATCGCTGCTTCTTTTCCGCTGCCAGCAGATACAGCCGCCCCATTTCCTTCCAGAAATATCCTGTTGCGTTCTTCCTGTCCCGGAATTGGATTAACAACAATTATCGGCAAACCGCAAGCCAAACACTCGGAGGTTGTTATGCCGCCGGGCTTGGTAATAATCAACGAGGATATCTTCATTAGCTTGCAAACGTCTTCATTTTCCACTTTGCCTAAAATTTTTAAAAACTTCACCGGTTCACGCAGCGAAAAAAATTTGTTAGACGGCGGAAAAAACTTTTTTTCCAGTCTTTCTTTCAGTTCTTGGTCATTGCCGCAAATTACCACCACCTGAAAAAGAGGAAATTTTTTAACCTTTTCAATCGCTTTCAGCTCTTCCACCGCTTCCGATATCGGCCCCATGCCCCAAGTTCCGCCCGCGACCAAAATAATCGGCAAAAATTCGTTTAACTGCAGCTTATTAACAATCTCTCTTTTGTTAATAACCCCCGAGAATTTTGAGCTTATCGGAATTCCCAAAACTCCGATCCGGTGGTCCTTAACAAAATAATTTCCGATAGTTTCTTTGGCTGCCAAATCTTTAGCCGCCTGCTCTGAGGGAACGATGTAGTAATCAATGCTTGGATTAATTCCCCAGCGATGCGGATACCAGTCCGTAGACACTCCCACTATTGGCGCTATAAAAAAATTTTGCTTTCTTTCTTTTAAAAGGGCCAAGACTAAACCCGGATATGCCTGCGTAAAACAAAAAATGTCCGGCTTGAGTTCTCCGACCAATTTCGGAAGCTTAAAATGCTTATTCAGTGCCTTTAAAGAAACCCATTTGTTAAGCTTCTTGATGCCTTTCGCGTAAATATCGGGATTGTCGTAAAGCTTTCCCCATTTTCCTGGGTCTCTTCTTATCATTTGCAAATAAGCCCATTCCAGAACAAACCCTAACCCCCACGAATGAAGATACTTAAAAAAATCGATAGCGTGCACTTCTATCCCCTTAATTTCCTCTCTTTTCGCTAACTCTTCCACCGCCTCTTTGATGTTGAAAGCCGCTTGGCAATGACCCCCATGACCGGCATAAAGGACCGCGATCTTTTTTCTCAACGTTTTAGCCATATTCTTCTCCTCCTTGTATTTATAAAGTTTTAAAAGAACAAACCCTGCCTCAAGTAAACCTCATGCTATCTTTGTTGTCAAAACATCAGATGTTATTGACAAAGTATAAAAATTAGTGTATTATATATGAATAATAGGGGTTCTTTGCAAAACTTAATAACTCAAAAAAGAGGTGAAAAAATGAAGAAAATGTTGCTTATTTTCTGTCTTATTTTGTCGGGATGCGCATCAACCGGAATATCCAGACATTGCCCGGTGGCATTACAATTCAACATGCCAATAATCGTTCAAGGGGATTTTAATCGCTATTATCCCGAAAGAGTCACCTCTTATTATTGTTACCCAACGGTTTGCTACCACTACGGCAGAAAAGGACACCGCTAAGCAAAGCGCTACCCTCATCCCCGACTCATAAATTGAGCCGGGGCTTTTCTTTTTAACTTGAAACCGGCAAACAACAACTATAAACTAATAGCAAAACTATGTCTGGACATTCTCACTGGAAAGGAATAAAAAACGACAAAGAAGTGGCTGATAAAAAACGTGGCAAACTATTTTCCAAATTATTAAAAGCCATTTCTATTGCCGCAAAAACCGAACCCAATCCCCAATTCAATCCCCGCTTGCGAACCGCCGTTGAAACTGCGCGCGAAAATAATGTTCCAAGCGATAACATTGAGCGGGCTATTAAAAGCGCTTCCGAAACCAAAAACCTGGAAGAGATAATTATCGGCGCTTACGGCCCGGAAGGCGCCGCAATTTTAATTGAAGCCATCACTGACAACAAAAACCGCACTATTCCCGAAATTAAAAACATTCTTAACGAAAACCAGGCCAAATTTACCGAGCCGGAAAGCATTCTTTGGGCCTTTGAAAAAATAAATCTTCAATGGCAGGCCAAATTTAAACAACCGGCCTCAGAAAAAAGTAAAAATAAAATAAAACAAATAATGGAAGTCCTGGAGGAGCAGGAAGAAGTCCAGAAAGTTTACACTAACGCCGAAGGTTTTTAATTTTATCTTTAATTTATGAAAATTCTTGGCATTGACCCCGGCAGCACCCGCGTCGGCTACGGTTTAATTCTCAAAGAAAAAAGCGGTTTGAAATTTATTGGCGCCGGTTTGTTAAAAATCTCCGCCAAAGAAAAAAATCAACGGCTTGTGGACTTGGAAAATTCCTTTGTTGAATTGTTAAAGAAAGAAAAGCCGGACTTAATCGCTCTGGAAAAACTTTATTTCGTGAAAAACCAAAAAACCGCTCTGGAAGTTGGCCAATCCAGGGGAGTTTTAGTCTTAATCATCGCCAAAAGCGGAATTCCCTTGATTGAAATCGCTCCTTCGGAAGCCAAGCTGATAGTCAGCGGCTACGGCCAAGCCAACAAACAAGCTGTCGCCAAGATGGTAGGTTATTCTTTAAAAATTGACGTCTCCAACTACATTGATGACGCCACCGACGCGCTGGCCCTGGCCATTGCCGCCGATACCATTTACTGCAATCCCGTAAAAAAACAACTTTTGAATCTTTAAGAATAATCTTAATGCCGATTTTTGAAAAAAATAATTTTAAATTTCTGTTTTAAATTTGCAAAATTGTCCGCCAACGAACAATAATTTCCGGCTGATAAACTTGTGCGGGGTTGACATGCAATGATTAATTTATATAATGACCAAAAGATAAATTATATTTAAGCATAAAAATATATTCATAAAAAGGTCGTTTAAATTTCAATAGTAAATTATATGGCCAAGGACATTTGCAATGAGTGCGGCAGTGAATTATCGGAAGATTGCTCCTGCCCTAACTGCGGCTTTGCCCCCAATAAGGAAGAGGACTTAGAAAACGAAGAAGAAGAGGTAGTATAAAAACTAGGGAACAAGTTTTATAAAACGGTGTTTCCCTGATTTTAAAATAGTTGGTTTTTCAATAGTTATTTCTTGGCGCCAGTCTTTTATAATCTGGCCGTCCAAAGAAATCGCCCCCTGCTCGATTAATCGCTGGGCTTCCGAAAGAGATTTAGCTAAATTCAATTTAACTAAAAGTTCTTTCGCCCCGATAGAGGAGGGGGTTATTTTTTTTATTTCAATATCTGTCGGTGCTTCGCCTTCTTTAAATACTCTGACAAATTCTTCTTTGGCTTTCTCCGCCTCCTTGTTTCCATGATAAAAACTGACAATCTCCCCTGCCAATTTTAATTTTTGGTCAACCAAAGCCAGCCCGGAAATTTCTTCCGTAACCACATTGGTAAGCAGCTCAAAATATTTTTTCATAATTTTATCCGGAATCGACATCACTTTGCCGAACATTTCAAAAGGATTTTCAGCGAGCCCGATATAATTGTCATAGCTCTTGCTCATTTTTTTCGCTCCGTCGGTCCCCACCAATAGCGGCACAGTCAGAATATCCTGCTCCGGCTGCCCGAATTTCTGCTGGACCTTCCGGCCCATCAAAAGATTAAATTTTTGGTCCGTGCCGCCTATTTCCACATCGGCTTTCAGCTCCACCGAGTCATAACCCTGCAAAAGAGGGTAAATCAACTCCAACAAAGTTATGTCCGCTCCTTTCGCTATTCTCTGCTTAAATTCCTCTCTTTCAATCAGCTGGGCGTAAGTGAAACGCGAAGTAATCTCCACTAAAAAATCTATGCCTTTCTTGGAATACCATTCGCTGTTATAGCGGACTTCCACTTTTTTTATATCTAAAATTTTTCCGGCCTGCTTGATATAATCGGCCATATTGCTTTTAATCTCGGTTTTTGTTAAAGGTTTACGAGTGGCGGTTCTGCCCGAAGGGTCGCCAATCATTGCCGTAAAGTCTCCCACCAAAAGAACAGCCTGGTGTCCGGCATCCTGGAATTGTCTCAACTTTAGAAGAGGAACTGCATGGCCCAAATGAAGATCTGACATCGTCGGGTCAATTCCGAATTTTACTCTTAATTTTTTTCCGGATGCCAATCTTTCTTCTAAATGTTTTTTTATAATCGTTTCCTCCACTCCTCTTTCCAGTAAATTTTTAGTTTTATCTGTATTTTTTTCTTTCATTTTATTATTAATAATATTACAATAATAACATTAATCCAATGAAGCCCCAAAATAAAAAAAGCCTAAAAATAATCGCCTGGACAGCCGTTATCGTCTTAAGTTTATTGGCGATTGGTTCAATTTATCTATTTTTTTTAATAAAAACTTTGCCCGCTTTAGGTCAAATGAGCGACCACCAGCTGGCCCAATCAACTCAAATCTACGACAAAACCGGCACCGTTCTTCTTTACGAAATCCATGCTGAAGAAAACCGGACAATTATTCCTTTTTCGGAAATCCCTGATTCTTCCAAGCAAGCGACTATTTCCATCGAAGACCGTGATTTTTATAATCATTCCGCTTTTGATATTAAGTCTATTTTTCGGGCTATTCTCAACGACATTTTCAACCGCAGCCAAATACAAGGTGCGTCCACCATCACTCAGCAATTGGCCAAAAACGCTTTTCTTTCTCCAGAAAGAACTATCCAAAGGAAGATTAAAGAACTTGCCTTAGCCATTCAGCTTGAACGTCATTACACCAAAGACGAAATCCTGGAATTTTATCTCAATCAAATACCTTATGGCTCTAATATTTACGGCATTGAAGCCGCGGCCGAGGCCTATTTTGGCAAGTCGGCTAAAGATTTAAATTTAGCCGAATCCGCCACCTTGGCCGCCTTAATTCAGGCGCCAAGTTATTATTCCCCCTGGGGATCTCATGTGGATGAACTCCAAAAACGCAAAGCGGTGGTACTCGACCAGATGCAAAAATCAGGCTTCATTACCGAAGACCAAAAAAATCATGCCCTCGGCGTCAAATTGGTTTTTTCTCCTCCGTCAGCAAAAGGAATTCTAGCCCCTCATTTTGTGATGGCGGTAAAAAATTATCTTATTAATCGCTACGGTGAAGATATGGTGGAAAAAGGCGGCTTAAAAGTTATTACTACCCTCGATTACAACCTTCAACAATCGGCCGAAAAAGCGGTTGCCGACGGCGCCGCCCGCAACCAAAAACTTTATCAAGGAGGCAACGCTGCTTTAGTCGCCCAAGACGCTAAAACTGGCCAAATTTTGGCCTTAGTTGGTTCGAAAGATTATTTCAATACTGCCGACGAAGGAAATTTTGATGTTGCCACTCAAGGCCTTCGCCAGCCGGGTTCTGCTCTCAAACCTTTCGCCTACATGGATCTTTTTAAAAAAGGATACACCCCCGACACCATCGTGTTTGATGTGCCGACGGAATTTACTTCCAATAATCCCGCTTGTCCGGCCATTGTTGATTTCAACAACGACAATCCGGTTTGTTATCATCCTCAAAATTACGACCATGCCTTTCCTGGGCCGGTTGAACTCCAAGACGCCCTGGCTCAATCAAGAAATGTTCCGTCAATTAAAGTGCTTTACCTCGACGGCATCAATAATTTTTTAAAAACCGCAAGCGATTTCGGTATTACAACACTCGACCAACCCCAACGCTACGGCTTGTCGCTGGTTTTGGGCGGCGGCGAAGTTAAACTTGTAGAGCTGACCGAAGCTTATTCTGTTTTAAGTCAGGAAGGAACAAAACATAAACAGACAATGATTTTAAGCGTGCAAGACAGCAAAGGACAAACTCTGGAACAATACCAAGACCAAAGCGAACAAGTTATTGACCCGCTTTATCCGCAAATGATTAATAATATTCTTTCCGACAAAGATTTGCGCTCTCCTCTTTTTTCCGCCAGTTTAAATTTAACGGTTTTCCCCGACCAGGAAGTTGCTTTAAAAACCGGAACTACCAATGACTATCACGACGCCTGGGCCATGGGCTATACCCCTTCTTTAGTGGTCGGAGTTTGGGCCGGCAACAATAATAACAAACCCATGCAACAACAAGGAGGCAGCATTTTAGCCGCCGTGCCTATCTGGCACGCTTTCATGGCCGACGCCCTTCAAAACGCGAGTACCACTGAAACTTTTACCCGCCCGGATTCAGTTTCCGCCGAAAAACCAATTCTCCGGGGCGAGCCGGTTATTAAATACACTGTTAACGGCATAGAATACCCCCAAATTCACGACATTCTCTATTACGTGAACAAAGATAATCCCCAAGGCCCAATTCCCCAAAATCCCCAGGATGACCCCCAATTCCAAAACTGGGAAGAAGCCCTCATGAATTGGGCGCAACAAAACATTCCCAACTTCAGCAGCTACAACCAAACCCCACCCGGAACGATAATCAACCCCGATTCATCTGGCAGCCAAAATTCTAATCTGGAAATATCCAACCTCTCTCCCAAAAACGGAGATTTCGTAAAAAACCCAATACTTATTTCGGCCACCATTCAGTCAACTTCTAATTTGGACAAAATAGAACTCTATCTCAATGGGCAATTAATTGACGCCAAAAGTCCTGAGTCTTTAGGAATTTATCAATATCAATATTGGATAATCAACCAACCAATAGAACTCCAGAATACCGTTAAATTAAAAATTACCGACTCCTCCGGCAACTCCACCGAACAAGAAGCTATTGTTTTCTCTCAATAAGAAATAAAAAACAGTTATTATTTAATTAAAATAATAACTGTTTAATAATTTTGGTAGATAAATTTTTAACCCTTATTAATCGGCATCACAATATAAAACCAATTTTTGTCGGCCGGTGATTTTATCACCGCCGGCTGATTATCGTTATTTAATCCCAAGATAATTTCTTTATCATCCATTGATTTTAATCCATCAAGGACATACCGGCAATTAAAAGAAATAGAAATATCTTGCCCTGTAATTTTAGCCGGCAACAAATATTGATTTTCCCCCAAAGAACTATCGGCGGAAAAAATTTCTAAAAACTTTTTATTTTCTCCTGTTTTCAACTTAATCTCATTAACTCTTCCGGAAAAAACACTGGTTAATTTTAAGGCGCTGACTAATTCGTTTTTATTAATAACTATCTCGGTTTTTAATTCTTGTGGAATAATACTTTGATAATCGGGAAATTTTCCGTCTATTAATCGGGAAATTATTTCTCTTTCTTCGGTTTTAAAAAGTATTTGATTCTGGCTGATAAAAATACTTAATTCATTATTATCAGGAATAATCCTTAAAACTTCTTGGATAGTTTTCAAGGGAATAATAACATCAAACGGTTCTTCAAAACTACTTTTAAACTGATCAACGGGAATTATTTTCTCCGCCAACCGGAAACTGTCGGTGCCTGTTAATTTTAAATAATCAACTTGATAACTAAACAAACAGCCGTTTATTTCCGGCCTAATTTCTGAATACTGAATACTGTTAATTATTTTCAATAAAGCGGTTTTAAAAATTTTTGAATTTATTTTTATAAAACTACTATCTTGGTTTATTTTGGGAATAATTGGAAAATCTTCGGGATTTAAACCTTGGATAGTCGCTTCGTAATTATCGGTTTTTATTAATAAATTATAATTTTTATTTTCTAAATTAATCCTCTCGGTTGTTAAATTATTAATAATATTAGAAAAAGTATTAAGCGGAGCTGTTAACGAACCACTTTCAATAATCTTTCCTGGAGCCCAGCAAGTAACGGCTAATTCAAGATTGGTTGCCGAAAAACTAATTTTATTATCTTCGTTTTTAATTAAAATATTTTTTAGGATCGGTAAATTTAAGTTATCCCCTATCACTCCATCCATCGAACGCAGTACTTCTTTAAGGTTATTATTTAATATTATTAATCTCATAGTAGTTGTAGTAGTGTTTTTTAAAACTGTTGATTTGTTTGTTTTTTGTTTTTAATACTAGGTTTTTATTAAGAATATTCTGTGGATAAGGTTTGTAAAAATTTAGTATAAGTTTTTTTCTTTTTTTATTTTATCCAACTTATAAACAATCCACCCACTAAGCTTTCACAACCAATTCACCACTTATCCACTGTTTATGCAGACTTATTAATCAACTCTTTGATTAATATTATTTTCTGGTTTAAAACCGGATTCTGATTTATTTCTTTGGAAATTTTATCGCAGGCGTGAATAACGGTTGTGTGGTCTCTTTTTCCGAGCCGCTCGCCTATAAAAGGATAGGAAGCGTTAATCATTTCCCGGAGCAGGTACATGGCGATTTGTCGCGGCTCCACCACTTCCTTCTTCTTACACTTGGCGATTAAATCATTTTGGGATATTTCAAAGAATTCGGCCACTGTTTTTATTACATCGTTGGCGGTAATATTTTTCGTGTTTACCCGCACTACTTCATTGATAATTTCGTCCAATTTCTGAGGATTTATCTTATCTTTTTTGATGTCTTGGTAGAAAACCACTTTATTTAAAACTCCTTCCAATTCTCTAATATTCCGCTTCACTTTATTGGCTATTAATTCGAGAATTTTATCTTCGGTTTGCCATTTGTTTTCCTGAGCTTTAGCTCGCAGAATTGCCAATCTGGTTTCGTAATCCGGATAGCCGACATCGGCTATCATTCCTCCTTCAAAACGCGACCGCATTCTTTCTTCAAGTGTGGGGATAGCGGATGGCGGCCGGTCGGAAGAAAGAATTATTTGCTTGTTATTTTCGTATAAAACATTGAAAGTGTGGAAAAATTCTTCTTCGGTTCTTTCTTTGCCGCCGATAAACTGGATGTCGTCGATAATCAAAACATCAACATCGCGGTATTTTCTTTTTATGTCATCCATTTTTTTATTGCGGATGGCCCAGACGACATCGTTAACGAATTTTTCGGAAGAGACGTAAAAAACTTTTACCTTATTGTTATAAAGAGTTTTTATTTCGTTACCGGCTGCTTGGAGTAAATGAGTTTTCCCCAGCCCCACTCCCCCATAAAGAAAAAGCGGATTATATTTTTTTCCGATATCTCTCATTACCGCCGTTACCGCGGCATAAGCCAGTTCGTTGGAAGACCCGACAATAAAAGATTTTAAAGTATAGCGCGGGTTAAGATTTGTTTCCGGGTCAATTTTTAATTCAATAAGCGGCTTTTGTTTTTCTGTATCCGTGTTTGTTGTCTCAGGAATAGTTATTTTCTTGTTTTTTAAAATATTTTGCAGAGATTGGTTCTCAACAACATACTCCACGGTCTTAATCGAGCTATCCATGTTCCTTAAAGAGCCTAAAATTATTTTGTGATAGCGGTTTTTCACCCATTCTTTGGCAAAATTATTGGGTAGCCCCACTATTACCGCTCCCTCCCCTTCTTTTTTATCAACAAGGCGGCTGTTTTTCAGCCAAGTAAGAAAATTTGTTCGAGAAATTTGAATCTCAACTTCTCCCAACACTCCCTTCCACAAATCATTAAGGTTTATGTTGTCCATTGTTTTCATTCTAAACTAAAAAAATTACAACGCAATACCAAAAAACAACTTTTGTTCCTTACCTGTTGATTAGTTGGGGAAAAGTCCAAATTTTATCCGGTCCGCCTGTTCGCGGAGAGAATTATAAAATCGAAAACCCGCCAACGCCGGGGTTTTGGCAAAAATCATTTACAAAATTAATTTATAGGGTTATAATACTCATCAAATGTCGCAAACATACCAACCAAAAAAGAAAAAAAGGAGAAGAGTTCACGGATTTTTAAAAAGAAGCCGAACTCCCGGCGGCCGCAATACGCTTAAAAGGCGCCGACAAAAAAACCGCAAGAGGCTGACAGTTTAAACTTTCATGTTTAACAAGATACTTTATCAGCCTATTCTTGGAGTTTTGATATTTATTTATAAGTACGTCGCCTTCCACGACTTGGGGGTGGCCATTATTTTACTTACCATCTTTATTCGGTTTTTGCTTCTTCCCTTCTTCTATCACGGAGCTAAAGCTCAGACCAAAATTCAGCATTTGCAGCCGATGGTCAAGAAAATTCAGGAAGACCACAAGCATGATAAAGAAAAACAGACCCAGGCCCTGTTAGATTTATACAAAGAATACGAAATCAATCCATTCTCTAGTATTTTGCTCTTAGTTATCCAGTTGCCTGTTCTTATCGCTCTTTACCAGGTTTTTCTCAGAGGTCTTTCCAACGCCGTCTTTGACAATTACAATTTTCTGAGTTTAATTAATCTAAACCATAAGAGTTTTTTCATTACTCTTCTGGCTGCCCTGGCTCAGTATTACCAAGGCAAGCTGATGTTGCCCAACGCAGGCAGTGGAAACCAGGCCGCTGATAAAGCCAACCAAATGATGTTATTATATATGGGGCCTCTTTTGACCCTGGTTGTCTTATCTAATCTTCCTTCCGCTCTCGGCGTTTACTGGTTGGTTTCGTCGCTGTTTTCGGTAGGTCAGCAAATTTTTATTAATAAAGCTTTAGCTAAACAAAAACATGGAACAAATATCGGAGAAAATAAAAAAACTTCTTGAACTCAGCGGGTTGAATGATTTTGAAGTAAGCTTCAACGAGCAATCCAAAAGATTCTCTGTCCTCATCAACGATGATTTGATCGCGCAGGATTTGCCCCGATTCATGGAAGATTTCGAATATCTGGTTAATTTAATCGCTCAAAGAGATATTCAGCAAAGAGTCTGGCTTGATGTTAACAATTACCGCCGCGAACGCGAACGGTTAATCACCGAGCTCGCCAAAGCTGCGGCCCACAAAGCCATTCTTGATAAAAAAGAAATTCAATTGCCTCCGATGAACGCTTACGAACGCCGGCTTGTCCACATGGAAATCGCCAGCCATCCCGATTTGAAAACCGAAAGCATCGGCGACGGCAAAGAAAGAAAAGTAATAATTAAGCCTATTGAATAGCAGTAGTACAGTTTCTTCTTTATTGATTGCTTATATCCAAGCTATAAAGTAAATTATCGTATCTGTTAACGAAAAATATTTGATTGCCGGAAATTTTTACTTCCGAAGCGTCAATTGTCTTCCCTGCTCCGATAACGTCAAAGACCAATGTCGGTTTGTTCGTCGGATTGCTCAAATCGAATTTATATAAATTATCTTGCGTGTAAACCGCTTTTTTCAGGTAATCATCAGGCCAAATCGTTTTGGAGTTATTTGAGTTGAAAAGGAAGCAATAAAGTGAGTTGTCTTTTATAGCGCATTTGTCTGGCAAAGCCAAATATGAAATGTTGCCGGTTGTTTGGCCCGCAGAATTTATTAAACTGCTCTGCTGATTTTGTAATTTTAATCCTAAATTATTTGCCAGCCATTTTATTAAAAGCCCTTTTCCCGGCGCCACAATCTGCGTAAAAGTAGTTTTGGCTGCCGTTGGGAAATCTAGCCGCCACGCCGAACCCATGGCCAATGCCGCCGGTTTCTCGCTGAAAAATATTTGATTGGCCATTAGCCATTCCATTTTTAAATCTTGCAAAGAAAAATTCTGGATTATTGTTTTCGGAGCTTTTCCAGTTTGGTCAAGAATCATCAAATCGGTGCGTCCGGTTTGGCCGGTTATTGTTGCCGCCAGTCTCTTCCCTTCCGGCGACCAGGCAATGGATTTTATGCCCATCTGCAACGGCGACCAGGAATTGTCCGCTAAATTAAAAATACTCAATTGCGGCTGGATTGAATTCCCGAAACCAACGGCAATTTTTTGACCGTCGGGAGACGGCAAGACGAAACCCAAGTCATTAATAGTTTGTTCCGAAAGGAAAGTATTTTTTTGGCCTTGGGTGATTTTTTCTATTTTCCCGTCTTGGTCAACGGTCAGAATATCCTGCGTGCTCGAAGAAACCGCAAAATCAAAAACCGGATTGCTGGAAACTACTTTCAGTAAGCTCACTGGCTGTTTTTGCTGCGTCTGCTGTGCTTGTTGCGTTGTCGATGAGCTAGTTTTTTGGTTGGTTGTTATAGGAGAAGTTGTTGGCCGGTTTACAAAATAAAAAATTACCCAGCCGATTAATAAAACCCCGATAATCCATGAAATAACAATTATAGTTTTACGCATTTTATAAATATTTTTTTAATACGATATATTGTAAATTTTCTCCTGCTTTTCCCGACCCTTATGTTGTTATAAACAACAGTTGTATCCTGAAGCGGCCGGAGCATTTCCTGCGCAGTTGTTAGGATTGGTCACGCTGCCGTCTGGACAGAAGTAAGAGCCGTTGGGGTTGCTGGAATTGGCCGGCACCCATGAACCAGGTTTGTTATTAGATGCTGCTGTGGAATCGGATGTTGCTGGTAATAAATGCAGCAACGTAATGTCGGGGTCTGTTAGATTAACTAGCTTTGGGTCAATTGTGTACAAAATTAGGTAGGCGCCTAATAACAAAGCCACCCCCAAAAGAGCTTGCCAGATGCGGTCACGGGCGTCTTCTTGTTGTCCAGAATTGCCGGCGGAAACTACGTATTGGATAGCGCCAAAAATTATCATTCCAAAGGCTAAAATTCCGGCCAAAGCCAGCGCAAATTGGTATATTCTGGCGATGTAAGCGGCCGGGCTGGAAGCGGTTTCTTCGGAAGTCGGGCAAGTTCCCCCGCCGATTGTTGAACAAGGGAATTCGTAGGTCAGTTTTAGCGTTTGTTGGGCGGAAGCAACGGGCAACAAAGAAAACAAAGAACAAAAAGAAGCCAACAGAAAAGAAACAAAAATTATTGATTTGTATTTATTTTTGAACATTTAGATTTATTTCTTTAGATCCGAATTCCAACTCGTTTTTTGAATTTTGCGCTGTTACTTTTATGTCTAAAATTTGATTCGCTGGAACTGGCGCCTCCAAATCAAGCTCTAGGGTGCTGCCTCCAAGACTGGCGCCTTCTGCCGTTTGGCCGTTTACCATCCAGTTGAATATTATATTTTGTAAATTGCTGACATTGAAAAAATAAGGAATTGCCTCGAAAATATTTTTTCCCAGCGGAATTGAATTGTTTGCCATAGCGGGAGTTTTGATTACGATTTCCGGGCTGGCTGTCGGGATATCCACTGTGCCGTCATATTCTTGCCCCCCGAGATTAATTACAGTTCTTATATAGTGGTAATCCCCGGCCAGTTTGTTTGCCGTAAAACTGGTTTCTTTCAGCCCTTGTCCGCTTGTTAAGAAATTTCCGTCCAAATACCAAATAATATTGGCTTTGGATAAGTCTTGAAATTTATTTTGATTTAATAATTCCAGGCCTAATTTAACAGTCGTTCTTGCCGAAGGAATAATTTTCCCCTGGTAGTCGGCCGGCGTGAAATCTTGGGCTTGCCAGGTAATAAAAACCTGGGAAGCGGCCGGAGAACTGGTTTGAGCGTTGGCAGCACTCAAAAATAAAAACGGAAAAACAAAAAGCGCGGATAAAAATACTATTTTTTTTAATTTAAAATTGTTATTTTTCATTTTTTATTCTGTTGGCGCTGCCGCCGGAATTGGCGAAAGGTTTCCTTTAGCTGCTTCCCCTGTTAACCCTTGGGCTGCTTCGGCTGCTTGCTCTATTTTCGGGTTATTGGCGGCGATAATAGTCGCTGTCATTGTTATCGTACGCACAAAAGGGATAGCTCCCAATAAATTTCCTATTAACACCCGGGTTCCCCCCACTCCTTTCATTTTAAACCAAATCCAAAATAAAAACGAGGTTATTAAATCAACAAAACGCATTAATATAAAAATAATCAGGCCGATAACCGGTATCGCGACAATAAGGTCGGTTGTAAGTTCTAAAATATCAAGCGGAACCACAATTAGCATAATTATTATGATTTCCACTAAAGAAAATTTTGGCGATTGTTTTTCTTCCATATTTTATTTTTTCAATTCCCTGATTGCTGCGGCCTTCTGTTTTGCGTGTTTACTTTCTGTTTTCCAGCACTTGTTCCGGGTTGGTAGTTATCATCTGGTCTTCGGCGTAAGAAGCGATTACTTTCAAAGCCGCGTGTTTTAAGCCGGCGAAAAACAATCCTTCGCCAACCGAGGCTTCCAAAAGAAAAGTTTTTTCTACATCGGTCAGGCCGAAAGTTTTGGCCACCAATTCAATCGGCGCCGGAGCTTGTTTAAGCAAAAACTGTAGCGAAGAATTGTTGATAATCGGCCGGCCGTAAGGCGAATTTAAAAAGTCTTCCACGTCTTGGGTAATGGTAGTTATGCCCAGATAATATTTTCTGCCTCTTTTTACCAAACCGAAAAGGAAAGAAGCGCTGTCGGCATATTTCATCATCAGCCATGCCTCGTCTATAACCACGATTCTTTTCTTCAACTCTGCCCGTACCAGGTTCCACAGGAAGTTGAGAACGATATACATCGCGATTGGCCGGAGTTCGTCTTCTAAATCGCGGATTGAAAAGACCACAAGGCGATTTTTGATATCAATATTAGTTGGCTGGTTGGTAAAACCGGCGTAAGAACCACGCGTGAATTTTTCCAGACGTTTCGCCAAGCCCGCTCCCCCTTCGGTATTTTCCAGAATCGTCTGCAAGTCTTCCATTAAAGGCGGCTGGGCTTTGGAAAAATCTTTGTCCGGCGTGATGTCGCGGGAAGCGTAAGTTTCAAGAATTGTCCGGTCCAGCAATGAATCTTCTTCCGGTGTGATTTCCCCGAGCATCAGTTTAATCAAGCCCACCAAATTAAGAATATGGGATTTGAATACTTCCGCCGGTTCTTCGTCCGGAGGAATAACCGGAATATCGAAAGGATTGATGTGGCTGGTGGAAGTCAGCGATATTTTGAAATAACTGCCGCCGATAGTTTCGGCCAGGTTTTGGTATTCGTTTTCCGGGTCAATGACAATAACATCGGTTCCCATCATCATTGAACGCAGGACTTCCAGTTTTGCAAAATAACTTTTTCCCGAACCAGCCTTGGCAAATACGGCGAAGTTGGCGTTTTCCAGAGAAAACCGGTCAAAAATTATTAGGCTGTTGTTGCTTAAGTTAACGCCGTAAAGAATTCCTTCGTCCGAAGTTAAGTCTGCCGAAATAAACGGGAAAACCGAAGAAGTCGGTCCGGAATTAAGCGGCGTTTTAATTGAGAGCTTGTCGGTTCCCAGCGGCAAAACCGAAGAAAAAGCTTCTATTTGCTGGAAAAGCGCTGGTTTTATATAAACCAATTTGCTCTCCAGAAGAGAAGTGATCATGTTTTCCAAACGGGCCAGTTCTTTCAAGTCTTGTCCGTAGATGGTTATGTAAATTCCCACTTCAAAAAGTTTTTCCTGGGCTTGCTGCAAAGATTCGCGCAGGTTTTCCACGTCTTGGTAAGCAGTTTCAAGCATCGGGTCGCGAACCAGCCCTTTCTCCTGGCGCTCCATCACTTGGGCCTGGATTTGTGCCGTTTTTTTGCGGAGATTTTTTAGAGCTAAAGCCGTATCAATGGGGTGGATGTGCACGCTGATATCCAGAATTTCCGCTAAATTGATAATCGGCGAAAACCAGCCGCTGGACAAATACCGGGGATAAGTAAAAACAAAAAAAGTTTTCACAAACTTTTCTCCTAATTTGATATAGCTGGCGTTGACTTCCAGCCCGGCCGGAGCAATCACATCTTTGATGTCTTTTCCGGAAGCGCTGTATCCTTTTGTAATTTCTATTTTTTCGGGCATTTATTTATTTGGCGATTTCTAAATCCCCTTTTTCGATTAATTGGGGGTTGTAAAGATTATAAATAATTTCTGTGGCTTCTTCGGTGTTGAGCGGAATCGCCCGTAATCCTATCTGCTGTAATCCGGCGACAACCTGGTCCACTCTTTGGGTAAGCTGTTGCAGATTTTGTTGGGCGTTTTCTGTCTGAGATTTTTGATTTTCTTCGGCGGAGGTTTTTTTCTTCATCATACCCATCAATCCCTCGGCGGCTTTCGGCAGATAAACCGGGTCATAAGGCACAACCACAAAGAAAGTTTTGTCCATAATAGCGTTGTTGGCGACAAAAGATTTGATAAATTCTCTATATTCTTCAATCTGAGTTTTCAAGAGTTCGTTGGTTTCCTGGGAATGCCGTTGCTCAAGTTTTTCCAGGTAAGAATTTATATTTAACCGGCGGGAATGAATAAAAATCTGGACTGAAAAATCCAGAGCATTCAAAAGATTTTGATAAGCGTAAGTCATCAAGTCCTGTTCGGTTTCCGATTTCAAATCAAAATTAACGCCGCTGACTATTATCATCTGCCGCAAGGCGCCGCTCTTCAGAAAAATCACGCCGTCGCGAATTTCTTGTATTTCCACAAATTCTTGGGTTGATTGGGATTTCGCCATATATATTGATTATAAACTAAAATCTGAAACTTTAAACTTATCTTTTTATCTGTAATCTACTCTTTTTGCCACTTGTTTGTCGCCGCTGGTTTTCCGGAAAAATTGGTATTTTTCCTTCGTCGCCGCCGGGCTCGCCGGTTTTTCGTTCGGCAGCGGCAGCCGGCTGGTTGTAATTTTCTGGCCCAATGACTTTATTTTTTGTTGGAAACCCAATTCTTTTTTTATTTCATCTATCTGTTTTCTTTCTTCCGGCAAAACTATTTCCGTTTTTTCTTCTTCTCTTTTCCAGAGATAAATTCTCGGCCGCCAATAGTAGGAAATGGCAAAAAACATAATTTTGGTCAGCGATTGGCCGTTAATTTCTATTAAAGCCAGAGCCGTTGCCGCGCCGACTACAACTATACTGATAATAAACCAAAGCCAGAACTGAAAAACGAAAAAGAACAGGAAACAAATGCCGCAGGCCGCGGCAATATAAAAAAATTGTTGGAGCGTTAAAGGGCCGACAATTTTTTCCTTAACTCCGAAATATTGGGGAACCTGGAATTGCATAAATAGTTTTTTAAATTTTTAAATTATACATTAACCGCCGGCGGCTGGTTGCCGGTGATTTATTTTTTACTCAAATCAATAACGTTCCCTTCTAGTTTTACTCCGCTTTCTTTTTTTTCTGGCTGCTCAGAAGAATCAAAGTTAACGATTTTTGGTTGGGTTGACTGGCTCTGAGTCGGAGCGAAAGAATTATTTTGGGCATTATTGGAGGGAATGCTGTTAATTGTTTTGTTTTGGTTAACGTCAAAAGGTTTAGCCGTCGGCTCTGGCCTAGCCTGCGGCTTTGGAGTTTCTGTTATTTTGAAAATCGGTTCGGCAACCTGATTGTTCTGAATTTGGCCAAAAGGTTTGCTTTGTTCTTGCTGAGCCAAGGGCTTGTTCTGGACTGCATCAATGGTTCTATTTTGATTTAACGCCTTGTCTTGAACGGCATTGAAAGGCTTTGGAGTTTCGTTTTTCGGATAAGAAGGCCGGCTTGTTATTTCAAAAGGCGGTTTAACGTAGTTTGAAATAGGGTTTTCTTTCGGCAATTGGCTAGCCGGCTGTATTTGTCCGAAAGTATTATTTACCGGCTGATTTTGCGGCTGGGGAGCTTTGCCGAAAGTTGAAGGCGTCTCCACTTCTCGGTAATGGACTACTCTTTGTTTCGGAATTTCTGTTTTGGCCATAACCGGCTGTTTTTTTTCTTCGATTTTTTGTCCGAAAGTTTCCAATTCTACTTTGACCGGCGATTGCGGCGTTGATGTTGTTTTCTTGCCAAAACTGAACCAGCCGATTGACGGCGCTGCCGTTGTTGTTTTTGCTTTCGGCGCAACTTGCTTGACTTCGGTTTCCTGGTGCAAAATAAACGGTTTTTCTGAAGAAATCGGAGCCGGCACAGCGGTTGTAGTTTCGACTTTCGGGATTATTGTGGCGGGAGCAGAGGTTATCGGAACCGCTTTTTTTATTATTTCATCAACCGGAACTGGTTTTGTAATTTCCGCCGATTTTGGACCGGAAACTTTTTCGTTTTTTACTTCGTCTGTCTTTTTTATTTCTGGTAATTCCACCACTGGGCTATAATTTTTTTCCAAATCCGGTTTAACCGGCAGGAAAATTTTTCGGTCAATTTCCCGCGCGATAGAATTGGCAATCTCTATATTAATATTTAAACTTTCGCTAATTTCTTTAGCTAAATCAACAGAGTGGATAAAACCTAAAATTACATCGCCGACTATCATTGCCATCGTAGAAATTTTATCTTCAGGCAAATGATTAAGTGTCCCAATTTGCCAAACGATATTGGTATTGGATTCAGAAAAAATGGCTTCTTTGAGGTTGTCCGGCAAGGCCTCCCATCTTTCTAAAGCTTGTTCTCTTGTAATTTTAAGCATAGATTTTTTTATTATTCTTCTTTCTTTCCTTCTTCTTTTTCTTCGTGCGATTCATAGAATCTTTGGCCCAAACCCTTATTTATTGATTTTTTCGTTTTTTCAAAATCAAAATCTTGCCAATGCTTAACTCTGTTATATTTTCTAGAATCTTTTTGCCTGATCCACTTTAATTTTTCTTCTATATTCATTAATCCGTTTTTTCCGATATCTAAACTGCCGTCAATTTCGTGGATCATCTTATCTAATTCAGTTGTCGCATCTTTCTCAATATTCTTAATCGTTTCCCTGATTTGCTCGGTGGCTATATCTATATTTTTTCTTTTAGTGGTTTTATCTATTCCCTTAATTTTCGGCAATAGTTTTGCGAAAGCCCCTGGGGCTCGTTTTGTTATTTGCTCTGTAATTAATTTTCCGTGCTTTGAATCAATTAGCATTGAAGGGTCAATTTTAGAAGCGTCTTCTGTGGATATGTTTGCATCCCAGAAATTATCAAGGGCTTCTTTTTTGTCAGCATCACTTTTAGCTCGCAAATAGCTGGAATCATATCCGATGCCTTTAGTGACCTTTTTAAAATTAAGGCCCATTCTTTTCTGCCCAGCTTCCAATCTGTCCATTGTTTCGGGATTACTAAGTAATTGTTTTCTGACATTATCACTAATTCCACCTTTTCTGTCGGCTAAGTTTGCCAAATAAGCGGCTTGTTGGTCGCCTCTTGAAGCCAAGGTTGCAATTTCTAGCCTCTCGTCAGACATGGACTTAGCTTCGGCCGCATATTGTTTTTTAGCCGCATTTTCTGTTGCGCCTCCCAAGTTATTAAGCCCTGCTCCCGCCCACCTAAAAGGAGCAAATTTTGACCTCGCCAATCCTTTAGTTAGTCCCTTCACCGCTTCGTTGTTGACAGCTCTACCTGCAACTCCGAGCCCTCCTTTAGCAAGTCCTCCCTGTCCCCATTTAACAGCCGACTGTGCCCAACCCATAACGGCTTTTGAGCCATGAACCCCTGATTCGTTGGCCACCATCAATCCGCCCAGGAGAAAACCAATAATAATTATCATGTTGCCTATTTGAAACAAAGGATTGCTCATGAGCAGGTTTGAAAAATTCATTTGGTTGGCGGTGCCTGTCCCCTGGGCCGCATTAACCAAATTTTGCATCGTTGTTGCGTAATTGGTAGCCATATAAATTGCAAAATAAAGGAAAAACGAAGCCGTCGGCCCGAATATTATCCATTTTATAAATTCGTCCCACCATTTATTCCAAAGATTTTTCGTGGAAGGCAGAATCCAAAAAAGGCAGGCCAACGGAACCAAAATTAGCAGCATTGACATCGCTACGTACCTTATGAAAAACATTGCCGCCAAAGCCAGCAAACTTATGGCTCCGATAAATGTAAAAGCCGCCACAAAAAAACTGCTGGCAATTCCCTGGAGCGCTGCTCCGCTTATTTTCCCCGCTATGCCAACCACGTCGCCGTTTTTTACTTGAGCCAGGTCTTGGATTTTAAAACTTTTAGCTAAAGTGAAGCCCAGATTAGACGCTGTTGTCAGATTTACGCTTAAGTCTCCACCAGTCGCGTTTTTGATGAAAAAATTGGTCAGCATATTGGAAAAATCAATAAATACGCCGGCAAAAACCAGGCTGAAATTAACCAAAAGAGCCACCGCGATTAATTTCGCTAAAGTGCTTTTGGCCCCGTATTCTTGCATTCGCAAAATAGTGGCAATGGCAATAACGATTATAAAAAGAACAAAACCTAAGTTAGCCAAATCTCTAGTGATGCCCCAACCCATGCTGATTATCGGGTTAGCGTTGGCGCCAAGAATGTTGAAATTTAAGAGCACGGCAAGATTAACTAAAGCCGCGGCTATTTCAAACAAAATGCCGCCGATAAAGCTAATGACTATATTAATAACTTGGAATACCATGCTTATGGCGTCGCTGGCGATTCCGCTAATTAAAGTTCCCCCGCTGTCGGTTGACGCTGGCGCGGCATTTGGCTGGCTGGCACTTTGCGTCGCTTGAGTTCCCAAACTAGCAGGCTGGGAAGAATTAGGAGTGCCGGAAACGCTTTGGGCTGTCTGGCTGCCTAGACCGGAAGAATTGGAATTTCCGGAAACGTTTTGCGCCGCATCGCTTCCTAAACTCTGGGCCTGAATTTTTCCGACGCCGCCAAACAGCGAAAACAAAATCACGCCCAAGATTAAAATCGAAAATATTTTTTGTTTTTTTGTCATTTTATGGTTGAGTGCTGGTTGCTTTTGGGGCGCCCGGGCAGGCGTTCAAACGGTTTTGCGCCGCCGAAGCGTTAGTCTGAAAAGTGTTTTCTTCGTTTTGGGCGTTTGCTAAATTATTGGGGTTGGAAACATCTTGGAAAAGGTCTTGGTGCTGGCTTGAGAAATTGTTGTAAGTATTGAGGGCGGTGTTCATTTGTGTGCCGTCGCTATCAGTTGTAACGCCTTGAATTTGAGCAATAGCGGCGTTAATTTGGGCAACGGCAGTCTGGCGGTTGTTTACGTCAATTTGCAGATAGGTGGCGTCCGATTGGGCATTGGCAATATCTTCGTCGGCTACCGCCGGCTGGCAATTGGCGCTTTTTAGGGAAGTAAGAGCCGTTAGAATTATTTGCGCGTTGGATAGGGTTCGTTCTTTCAGGCTAAGGATAGGTAATTCGGCGCTAAGAAATTGCTGATACTGCTGTATTACTTGCGTTTTTTGGCTTTCCAAATTCTGGGCAATAGCGCTTTGATATTCCGTCGGTGTTATGTTGTTGCCTTGGCCCTGGCTTTGGCTCCCTGTCATTAAGCTCAACCCCTCTGTCATTAAACGGTTAATGGCGGCGTTAACTATTGCTGAAACAACTCCCTGGACATTAACCGCCCAGTCCGTTTGGGCATTTATAGCGTGCGCCACCACTTGGCCGACGGTATCGCCCGGAGTCGTAATTGTGTATTGGTCGCAGTTTCCGCTTGAATCTTTATGGACACATTTTTTGACCGACAAAAATCCTTTTCCGGCTTGAGCTTCGTTTTGCGATGCTTCTTTTGCTTGAGCTGCCGCCATCGCCATCTCGTCTTCGGTCATATACAGCGTCCCGTAAAAATTATTTTCCGGCATCAAGCTGGCTTCGTAAGCCGCCCAGTTGCCGACGCTAAAATCAATATAAAAATTATTGATATTGGAAACAATGTCATCAAGGGTACACGTCACTCTTTGGGAGAATTTTTTAACCGGCAGAAGAGCCAATTGAATTTGCAAGCCGAAAGGTTTACAAAGAACTCCCAATCCGGCTTGCTGCACAACATCGCCCACGGCCGCAGAAACAGAACCCTTCAGGAACCCTTGCCAATCGGTCACAAATTGCGGCTTGCCGCCGCCTTGAATCCATTGGACAATTTGGTCGGTCATCATGTCAACGATTCTTTTGACAATCGCGTCTCTGAGAGCTTGTAATGCCTGAGTTTTGAGCCAGTTTTGCAGATTTTGAATCCAGCCCATTTTATTGGAAGCTGAATCAGCAGCTGTGGAAACTGATGTATGCGTCCCCGAAACTCCTATATCCACCAGAGAACCCTTGATCAAGCCAAGTTCAATAACAGATGCATTGTCGTACACAGGAATTCCCTGAGCCAAAGCTTTATCGGGGAAAATTTGTCCCACCGACATCGCGATAATGGCGGTTGTTAAAAAAAGTATTAAAATTTTGGATTGTCTGATAAACATGATTATTTTTCTAAAGTAATTTCTTTATATTTTTCTCCTAAAGCAGCTTGGATTGTTATTGTCTCTTCGGCTAAGCTTGGCAAAGCTTGTGCCGCGATATAACCCTTAATTGGGTCTTGGAAGCAATTAGTCAACGCCTGATAAATTAAAGCTGCGTTATTGAAATGCATGATTATTTTTTCGTGCAAGTTTATAAAATCGGAAGGAACGGCGACATTCAGATAATCTTTCACTACGCTCGGATAAAAATTAGCTAGCTCTTTGTCCAAAGCCGAGACGTTGACCGAACAATCGGCAATGACGTTGTCTGTTGTTTGTTGGGGAGTTATTTTGTGGCTTGGGTCGTTGAATCTGTTGATGCTGATTTCATCAAGATTTTGAAAATATTTTAATTTTGCCGTTTTGGAATTATCCTGGGAAATTTTCAAATCCGTTTCCTTCACGGGTTGGTTAAGATTTAACGAGCTGTTGTTTAAAGAATTTTCCACTATTTTTTGGGCGGTATCATTTACGCTGGAAGTGGAGGAAAAAAAATCGGGGTTAGCGGCGTTCTGTTCTTCTATTTGTTCAAAAAGATTATCGCCTAAAGCTTTTGTAAGATTATTTTTATCGTTTGTGTCGAAAACTGGGCTGTCGGATTTTTGATTCAAAGAGGAAGTCGTATTTAGCAGCTCGCCCAAAGAAGAAGCTTTAATATTTGATGAATTTTCGGCCAAAGTTGAAGATGCCCTCCCGGAATTAGTAATAAAATAAGCGCCAATTAAAAATGCTATTAATGCTAAAATTATAAGCCCCGATTTCAAGAGTCTCATTGCCTTAATTATACAATATAAAGAAAAACAAAACAGTGAATAACTTTATCCGGTGGGAAGTTTTCGGGAATTTTTTTTTATGATAGTATTAATACATCCAAATGAAAATTTTTTTGATTGTTATTCTGGTTGTCGGAGCGGTTGCCGGAACAGTGGCCGGCGTAGTTTGGTCGCAAATTCATTCTTCAGAAACGGCTGTAAGTAATTCGCCGGTTGTCTCTCTTGAAGCTAATAATTCTCAAAACTCCGTTACCGTTTCCTCCGAAACTCCGGTCAGTCTGACTTGGAATTTTTCCAATGTCAGCAACTGCCAAATTTTAAGCAATCTGTCCGAGACCTTGCCTATTTTTGCGTCCAGTTCCCCCGGCTTGGTCTTAGTTGGCAAAATTGCCGAATCTAGAACTTATACTCTCACCTGCTTTGACGGTCAGAATAAAGCAATCTCCGATTCGGTTGCTATTAACGTTTCAGCCACCGCTGCCGTTCCCGCGTCCGTTGCCGCTTCTTCTGCTTATGATTTATTCAAAAATTTCCAATATAACTGGACTAAAAATCTTTCTCTCGGCTTGAAAAACGACCAAGATGTCGCCGCCTTGCAAACTGTTCTTTTTATTGAAGGATTTTTACCGTCTCAAGATTCAATCACCAGCAATTTCGACCAGGCGACTTTTGACGCTGTCAAAAAATTCCAAGCGGCTTATGAGATCGACCCCACCGGCTATGTCGGGCCAGTCACTGTCGCCAAACTTAACATTCTTTACGGCACTGGAACTACTCCGAAAACTCAGCCTTCAACTATTTCTTCTGCTTCTGGCAGTAATTCGCCAATAATAACCGGCAGCAATTTCAACGCCTACGACAACGTTGTCGCTTTGTCTGATTTTAATTTGCGGGATGACGATTGTAATGTGATTGGAACGGTAAAAAAAGGTACTTTGATGCAAATTATCAGCTCCACCAAAAAAGTTTGCACTATTAATGGCCAGAATTACGAAATGCGCCAAGTCACGATTTATGCCACCAGCCAGACTGGTTGGGCTGCTGAAATTTATTTAGGATTAGCTTCTTCGTCTGCGACGGCTTCTGCCCAAAATCCAACTTCTGCGGTTAATTCCATTATTGCATCTGGCATCACGGTTAGCCTTAAAGCTAATGGCAGTAGCATAATAACAGTCCCTGGAAACAGCTCCGTTGTTTTGTCCTGGACTTCCAGCAATGCTAATTCTTGCACCGCTTCTGGTTATTGGTCTGGGAATAAAGCCACTACTGGGTCGGAATTAATTAGCAATGTAAGCAATAATTCCTATTACACCTTAACTTGCTCTAACAGCACTGCTTCCTTTTCAAGTTCGGCAGCGGTAAATATTTCTACATCAGGTTCTGCTTCAACCGGCTCTTTGACTTCGCCTTCAACCGGCGGTTTAACTGCGTTCCCAACTTCTTCAGATGCTTCTTCAACTCCAACTGCCGATACCTTTGGAGGACTGGTATCGAACGTAGACGCTTGCACTATTCCTCCTTCGAATTTTTCTATTCAAATTCTTAGTCCCAGCGGGAACGGAGGGCATTTCATGCAAAGATATATCTGGCAATATGGCAAGTCAAAGATTCTGTATGCTTCTTCCAGTTGGATTTATGGATTGCCGGTAGAAGGAGAGTGGCTTTTGGGAGAATTAGGAGACAGTGCGCAGTGTTGGGGCTCTGGCGGCCCCGGGCGGCTAATTAAGTCCGCCGGTTTTGGTTATCAATAAACATTTTTAAGCCTTAATTGTTTTCAGTAATTCTTTTATCTTCTCAACGCTCAAGTTTTGCGGCCGGTCGCCCGGATTAATGCCGATTTTTTCCAGTTTTTCGATTAAGATTTTGGAATTATTTTCCAAAGACCTTAAATTATTCAAAATTGTTTTCCTTGGTTGCTTAAAAAGAATTTTTAGCAGCTTGTAATAATTCTCGGAATCCTTTGCTTCTGATTTTAAGTTATAAGTGGTTAGTCTTATGGTTGCCGAATCCACTTTCGGTTGCGGCTGAAAATCGGTTTTGGGAATGTAATCAACAATTTCCGTCTTCGCCCAAAACTGGACGCTGGCCGCCAATAAATTCATTTTCGGCGGCTGGCTGGCTAACCGTTCTGCCACCTCTTTTTGAATTGTTAAAACCGTAACGCTAGGCTTTGGTTCCAGTTCGCTGATAATCCGCAAGAGGTATCCGGTAATATAATAAGGAATATTGCCGGCGATTTTGTAGTTTTCGGCTTCATTTTTCAAATTTTTAGTTAATTCCGGCAGAATTTTTAAAGCATCACCTTCAATAATTTCCAAATTTTTTTCTTGGTAAAATTTTTGTTTCAAAGCTTTGGCCAAAATTATATCTTTTTCAATCGCGATTAATTTTTTAATTTTTCCCTCTTGCAAGCCTAGAATTAAAAAATCTGTTAGCTCTCCGTGTCCCGGCCCGATTTCGATAATTGTGTCTTCGGATTTCAAATCCAAAAACTTCGCAATTTCTTGCAGTTTTTTCTTGTTAGTTAAAAAATTTTGCCCTAATCTTTCCATCGATATGATAATAGCAGTTTTCTAATTTATTAATTCTTTAACGTATTTGTTAAACTGGTCGCCGCGGTCAAATTCGTTTTGAAAAATATTAAAACTGGCTGCTCCCGGAGAAAGCAAAATCAAATCCCCTGCCTGCGAGGTTTTATAAGCTTTTTTGACCGCTTCTTTCATGTTTTTGGCTTCCGAAAAATTTATTTTCAGAAATTTTTTTAATTCTTCCGTGGCGCTGCCGGGAAGAAGAATCAAGCTTTTTGTTTTTTTGTTGATTTCTCCGGCTATTTTTCTGTAGTCGAGATTTTTATTTTGGCCGCCGGCGATTAAAATAATCGGCCGTTGGTATTTTTTAGCCGAAAATTGAAGAGCCATCGAAACTGCCGTCGGGTTGGTCGCGGTGGTGTCGTTGATAAAAATTCGATTTTTAAATTTTCTTATCAGTTCTTGCCTTCCGGTTATGCCACGGAAATTTTTAATTGTTTCTTGAATTTTATTTTCCGGCACTTTTAAAATTTTTGCCGCTTCCATTGCCAAGGCGATATTGATTTCCCAGGGAGAAAGATTTTCATTTTTAATGAAATGCTTTCGGGCTTTGGTGCTTTTTGCCAGATTAACTAAAAATTTATCATTGCCGTTAATAATCAGATGGTCGGAAGAATTCTGGTATTTAAAGATATTGGCTTTGGCTTGGCTGTATTTCCCCATTGAACCGTAGCGGTTCAGGTGGTCCGGGAAAATATTGGTAATTATGGCGATTTGTGGACTTTTTTTGATGAAAGCGAGGTCTTCCAATTGGAAGCTGGAAAGCTCGGCGACAATGATATCATTGGGTTTGATTTGGGGAAGGTTTTCCAGGAGTGATTCCCGAATATTTCCCAAAAGCCAGACTCGGCGGTATTTTTTCTTCAAGATTTTTGTCAGCAAGGTGGCGGTGGTTGATTTGCCCTTGGTGCCCGTAATGCCAATGGTCAAAGCCGGCGTTTGTTCAAAAAATACCATGACGTCAGTAGTAATCGGCACGCCTTTTGCTTGTGCTTGCCGCAAATAAGGATTATTCCAGGGAATAGCCGGATTTTTGACGATCAAATCGCTGCTTAGAAAATCATTCAGCTGGTGTTTTCCCAGCGCGTACTTAATATTGGGAAACGGAGCCAGCTTGGCCAAAGAAGCTGCAAGCAAACGCTTGTTTTTTAAGTCGGTTACTAAGACTTTTGCCCCTTGCCTGCTGAAAAACTTGGCGCTGCCTACTCCGCCGCCGTTTAATCCCAGGCCGAAGATAAGGACTCTCAAGGATTTATTGTTTTTTGGTTTGGGTTTGTTATAATTAAACCTATTGGTACTCATTCCAAAATTTTAACCTCTTTTAGAAGATTTTTAAAGCAGACCGCCTCTTGGTCGGTTATTTTTATTTTTTTCCTTGTTTTGTCGGTCAATTACGCTGTTCGTCTGGCCAAAGCTGACCCCAAACCATTTTTTTCAACTTCCGGCGGCATTATCGGAGGCCCGGAAAACCAAACAGAACCCTTATTGCAGGGTTCTTTAAATTCCTCTATTAATAATCAAAATAATCTGAGTAGTGCTTCTCCCAGCTTTGTTTTGCTGGACAGTTCGGTTGTTTTGGATCCGGCGAATCCCCTTGGCACTGTTTTGCCGACTCGCGATGGCCTGATGATTTATCAGGTTCAGTCCGGAGACACTGTTTCTAAAATTGCCTCTAAATTTGATATCTCCAAAGACTCTATCTTCTGGAATAATTCTGGCCTCCTTTCTTCTTCTGTCAAAAAAGGGCAGGAAATAGTTATTTTGCCGGTGGAAGGCGTTCTTTATAGCACTAAAAGCGGAGACACCTTAGATTCCATCGCCGGTTTATACGGCGTAAACTCCGGAGATATCAAAAAATATAATCCCAATTTTGAAGAACTTCTGGCCACCGCCGGCAATCGGTTGATTATTCCTAACGGCAAGCCTTTGCAGAAAAACACTTATGTCAGCCAATGGCCCGGCGACACGCTTGATTTGGGAAATTATTTTGCCAGTCCGACTACTGGTTGGGATTGGGGCCAGTTGCACAACTATAACGCCGTTGATATCGCTAATAGCTGCGGAACCCCGGTTTACGCCGCCGCCGATGGCTTGGTTATAGCCGTCGCTTCCGATGACGGCTGGAATGAGGGCTACGGCAACAACATTGAAATTGAGCATCCTAATGGCACCTACACTCGTTATGCCCATTTGAATAAGGTTTTGGTGGATCAAGGAAAATACGTTTTGCAGGGAGCGGAAATTGGTTTAATGGGCAATACCGGAAACGTTGACGGCCCGACCGGTTGCCATTTGCACTTTGAAGTCCACGGCGCCAAAAATCCCTTCGCCAAGTTTTAATTCTCTTTTACCTCTTCTCTTAATCTGTATTGATACGCCTCGGCCAAATGGTCCGAGGTTATTTTTTCACAGTTTTCAAAATCAGCGATTGTCTGGGCAATTTTTAAAATCCGGTAATAACTGCGACCGGAAATAAACGCTTTTTCCAGAACGTCTTTCAGGAAATTTTCGGCCGAAGATTCCAGTTTGATGCTTTCCTCGACTTGTTTTGAGTTCATTTCGCTGTTGGTGTAAATTTTATTTTTAAAATTTACAAAACGCTGCTGTTGGGTTTGCCGGGCCAAATTAATTTTTGATTGCAGAGTTTTGCTGGAATAAGCGGCGGAAACCGAATTTTTGCTTCGCAAATCTTTAATTTCCACCCGTGGTATTTCTATTTGAATATCTATCCTGTCTAAAAGCGGACCGGAAACTTTTTTCTGATAACGGAAAACTTCGTAAGCGCTGCAGCGGCATTCTTTTTGCGGGTCTCCGAAATAACCGCAGGGGCAGGGGTTCATGGCGGCAATCAAAGTAAAGTTCGCCGGAAAAGTCAGCGATTTTTTCGCCCGGCTTATGTTGACAGTGCCGCTTTCAAGCGGTTGCCGTAGCGCTTCCAGCATGTCTCTGTGGAATTCCGGAAATTCGTCTAAGAATAAAATTCCCCGGTGAGCTAAACTAATTTCTCCGGGTTTGGGGTTGCTTCCTCCGCCAATCAAGGATATTAAAGAAGAACTGTGATGTGGCGCCCGGAACGGGCGGTAATTAATAAAAGAATTTTTCAGCAATAATCCCGCTGCGCTGTAAATTTGGTTTACTTCTATGGCTTCGTTTAAAGTCATTGGCGGCAAAAGCGAAATCAACGCCTGGGCCATCATTGTTTTGCCGGTTCCGGGAGTACCGATCATCAGCACATTATGATTTCCCGCTGCGGCAATCGCTAAAGCCCGCTTGGCGTTTTCTTGGCCTTTCACGTCGTCAATTCCCATTGCAGAAAGTTGCGCGCCGGGAATAAATTCTGTAATTGGCTGGCAATCTATAACCGAATTATTTTCCAGATGATTAATCAAAGATTTCAAGCTATCAACCGGAATCACATTTATTCCTTTAACAATTGCCGCTTCTTCGGCATTAGATTTTGGAAGAAATAAATATTTGAATCCGAGTCTCTTTGCCAGTTGGGCGATGTTGAGCCCGCCGGAAATATTTCTTAATCCTCCGTCTAAAGAAAGTTCGCCGGCAAAAATTTTATCTTTGGTTTCAAAATCCTTTATTTGTTCGCTTGCCAGTAAATAAGCCAGAGCAATCGCCAAATCGAACTGCGAGCCGGTTTTTTTGACGTCCGCCGGAGCTAGGTTGACGGTTATCCGTCGGTTCTCTTTGGTTGGCGGTTTGATTCCGCTGTTTTTCAAAGCGGAGTTAACCCGTTCTTTCGCTTCGGAAACCGCTTTGTCGGCCAAACCGACAATATTAAACGCGTGAAGACCGACGTTGATATCGGTCTCCACCTCAATTAGTTCCGCGTTAATGCCGTCTAGTGCGGCTGAAAAGATTTTAGCCGGCCCTTTCATTTATTTCTTTCGTATTTCTTTTTTGCATTTGCCGCAAAGCTTGGATGTCGGCTCCAGTTTCATAATTAGCCAGGAAATTTTTTGGCCGCACCGCTCGCAAATTCCGTATTTTCCCAGCTCTATTTTTCGCAGGGATTCGTTGATGTTTTCCAGCCGGTTTCTCAAGTTCTGCTGGAGACTGAGTTGATTCCCTATTTCTTCTATCTCATCGACTTTTTCGTCGCCGTGGTCTGTATCTTCGTTGGCTTCCGGCGGTTTTGACAAAGATTTTATTTCTTTTTCAATATCCGCTTTTTCTCTTTCCAGTCTCGCTTTTGTTGATTTCAATGAAAACATATTTTTTATTTCTTGTTTTTTATTTACTAATAGTCGGCGGTTGTTATCAGCTAACAGCAACTGATTTATTGAAGGCGTTTCAGGATCTCTAAAAGTCCGGCATAAGAACTGCTGATAACCAGCTTGTCGTTAACCCAGCCGTAATTTAAAGCTGTTCCCGGTGTGGAAAAAATCGCATAGCGAGTATTTATTGTCGGATTTCCCGCTAAACCGTCTTTGAAAACCGCGGCTGTTCCAGGGTCGGTCAAAAAAAGATTTTTCAAGGCGCTTAATTCCAACTCTTCCTTGATTAAAAATTTTACCTGGATAAGAGTGGCAGTCGGTTTAAGCTGGGCAATATAGCCGGGCCAGACGCCGTTTTTATCTTTGAAAAGTACTGCCGTAAAATTATCATTAAAATTTCCGGTAATATCTTCGGTTTTTATCTCCGGCAAAAGAGCCGTGATAAAATTGGATAGTCCGACTAATGTTTGGTCGGCATTACGGAGAACTACCTCTTTAAAGTCTCCGATTGCCATAGTGCTGGTTGCTGTTAATAAAGCGTTTTTAATGCCTTCAACTGTTAATTGTCCTATGATTTCTTCTTCGGTTGATGTGCTGGGAGTATTAAGCAAAGAAATATAGGCGGTCTTGGTGATTATTTCTGGGGTTGAGCTCGCAACCAAAGGCGTGGTTGTGGCTTCAGGTGTGCTGGTTTGAGGTGCCGGAACCGGTTTTTGTATATTCAAATAATACATCGCTCCCCATACCACCGCAGCTAATACAACTAAAACACCCAGGATGATCAACGGCACTTTCAGACTTTTTTTGTTAGGATTAACGCTTCGTTGCGCTTTATTTGGTTTTTGTGCTGGAGGCAAAGGAGACGACGGATTTTCTGATTGAAAAATTGCTTCTTCCGGTCCTGTATAGCCTGGTATATTCGTTCCGAATTCCGATGGTTGGAAAGAAATTTCTTCCGGCGCCGCTGTTTCTTTTTTGGGTTGCTGGTTTCCCCCGTTTATTTCTGTAGTGTACGGCTGTGGTATTTGGCCGCCGCTTTCTTGAACTGATTTAATGTCTGAATCCATGGTTCTGACATTGACTCTCGGCGCTGGCGGATTTGCTATCTCTTTTTTTTCTTCTGGTAAGTTTTCCATAAGGGTAAATAAAAACTTATTAATTATTTATTATTGATAGTTTGACCTTTTATCCGCAATTGGCGGATTATTTTATTTATATTTTTAATATCCTGCTCTCTTTTGGGAAAACAATTAAGTTTCCGCCTTCATGTTCATTAATATATAAATAATAGCATAAAGCGATTATTTATTTAAATTAAAAACCTCCAGCCCTTTTCGGGCTGGAGGTTTTCGGCTAATCTATCGTAGCGGTAAGTGTCGGAATAACTATTTCAGCGACAATCCGATTCTTCCATCTAGTTCAACGCGGATCACCTTCGCTTTTACTATATCGCCAAGCTTAACCACATCTCCAACGGTTTTAACGAATCCTTCTTTTAGTTCAGAAACGTGGATCATACCGTCTCTTCCTCCGCCTAAGTCCACAATCGCTCCGAAATCAAGGATTTTTATGACTTCTCCTTCAATCATTTCTCCTACTTTATATTCTTTCACAATCGCTTTTATTTGGTCTAAAGCAATTTGAGCGCTTTCTTTGCTTGGACCAGAAATATAAATTTTTCCGTCTTGTTCTACGTCTATGGTGGTTAATCCGCCGCTTGCTTTCACAATCCCTTGGATTGTTTTTCCGCCGCTGCCGATGACTCCCCCGATTTTCTCCGGTTTAATTTCAAAAGTTAAAACACACGGAGCAAACTTTGAGAGTTCTTCGCGCGGCTGGGCTAAAGTATTTTCAACCAGTCCAAGTATTTCTTCGTGTGCCTTCTGGGCTTGTTTCAAGGTTTTTTCAAAGATTTCTTTATTGATTCCGTTAATTTTAACGTCCATCTGAATAGCGGTCAGGCCGTTTTTTGTTCCGGCTACTTTCAAGTCCATGTCGCCGTAGTGGTCTTCCGGACCTTGAATATCGGTTAAGATTTTGTATTCTTTATCGTCGTCTTTTGAAACCAATCCCATGGCAATGCCTACCGCCGGTTTTTCAATCGGAACGCCCGCGTCCATTAAAGATAATGAACCGGCGCAAACTGTCGCCATTGAAGACGAACCATTCGAAGATAAAATTTCCGAAACCAATCTTATTGTGTAAGGGAATTTTTCAATGGACGGAATTAAATAGCGAAGAGCTTTTTCTGCCAAAAGTCCATGGCCGATTTCTCTGCGGCCGGGATTTCGTGAAGATCCGGTTTCTCCAACCGAGAAAGACGGAAAGTTGTAGTGGAGCATAAACCGTTTCTTGCCGGAAAATTCCATTGTTTCCACTAATTGTTCTGCTCCAGGCGCCGCCAAGGTCGTAATCGCCAGTGATTGGGTGTTGCCTCTGACAAACAGTGCCGAGCCGTGAGTCCTATTAAGGAGTCCGGTTTCAGCGTAAAGCGGGCGTACTTCGTCGAGTTTTCTTCCGTCTGGTCTTTTTTCTTTTTCCAGAATTCCTTCGCGGACAATTTTGTCTATCTCTTCGTCCAAAATAGCATTTATCCAAGTTTTTGCCTCTGGTTCATCTTTCAAGTGTTCAAAAAGTTCACCTTCCAATTCTCCTAACGGGCTTTGTTTTTTGTTTTCTATTTTTTTATAAATCGCCGTTTCCAAACGGTCTTTAAGAAAATCCTGAATTTTTTTCTTCAGCTCTTCTGGTGCTTGTGCTAATTTGATTTCACTTTTTTCTTGTCCGAATTCTTTGATAACGGTTTTTTGGAAATCGATTAATTCTTTTATTTTTTTCTGGCTGGTTTCAAACATTTCCACGGCAGTTTCCGTGGGAATTTCTTTAGCTCCAACCTCAATCATGTTTATTTTACTTTCGGTTCCAGCAAAAAACGCTTCTATCGTTGGTTCATCTTTGATTATTCTCACCCCCGCTACTGGTCCTCCCCATGGCACATCAGAAATCGATAAAGCGGTGGAAGCGGCCAAAAGCGCGACAAAAACAGGGTCGCTTTCCCCGTCATAAGATAGAACGGTCGCTACTACCTGAATCGTCCGGCGGATTCTCTGGTCAAAAAGCGGCCGGATGGTCCGGTCAACTAATCGTCCGGAAAGAATAGCATCGTCTGAAGGCCGGCTTTCGCGCCGCATGAAACGACTGCCCATAATTTTTCCGACGGCATAAAATTTTTCTTCGTAATCAACTGTCAGTGGCATGTAATCTTTCGGTTCGTCTTTTTTCCCCATTACTACTGTCACCAAAACTACCGTATCGCCGTATTTTCCCAAAACCGTGGCATTTGTTCGCGGGCTAAGGTCGGATATTTCCAAACTTAAATTTTTATTTTCAAATTCGGTTTGAAAAACTTTTCTTTTAAAGTCTTTTATTGTCATATTTTTAGAGATTTTAATTAAAGATTAATAATTTTGGAGGCATTAAATACTAAATACTAGGCATTAAAAATTAAAAGATTCTGATTTTAATTTCTAATGTCTAATTTCTAATATCTAATGTTTATCCGTTCGACTAAATTAAACTTGCTGTTTTTTCATTAAGGCCTTCGGAATGTCTTCAATGGCTGTGAAATAATCGGCGCTTTCTTTTAAAAGAGCCGAAGTTGTTTTGGAAAAACCGGCTACTTCCACGAATTTTCCCATACCCCACTTGAGGTATTCGACTAAAGGCAAAAAATCGCCGTCTCCAGTCACCAAAACAATCACGTCCAAAGAATTAGCCATTCTGATAGCATCTACCGCCATTCCCACGTCCCAGTCGGCTTTTTTCTGTCCTCCCGGAAAAATTTGGAGGTCTTTCATTCTCAGTTCCAAGCCCACCTGGTTTAATGCTTCAAAAAATGACTTTTCGCCCAAAGCGGTTTCGCTTTCCACGACATAAGCCATGGCTCTGATAAGCTTGCGGCCTCCGGTCAGGTTTTTTAACAGTTCGCGGAAATTGACTCTGGCGCGGTAAAGATTTTTAGCTGAGTGATAAAGATTTTGAATGTCAACGAAAATTCCGATTCGGTGGTCCTTATAAATTATCGGTATCATTATTGTTTGAGATTTAACTCTTTTGTGACTTTAAGATAGCTCTCTGCTTTGTTTTTCTGCAGATAGTTCATGAATTTTTTTCTCTGGCTGACCATTTTCAAAAGCCCCAAACGGGAGTGTCTGTCTTTTTTATTGATTTTCAAGTGCTCAATTAACTTTTCAATTCCTTTGGTTAAAAGCCCAACCTGAACTTCGGCCGAACCTGTATCCCCAGCCTTTATCTGGACTCTGTCAATAATATGAAGTTTTTGCTGTTTGCTAAGCATTTGACGCTTATTATATAATAGTAGAAAATAAAGTCAATTCGCGGCTAAAATAATATATTCCGATGAATTTTCGGAACTTCTTATTTTTTGTCTTTTATGATAGCGAATGGCCCCATCGTCTAGTGGTTAGGACGTTGGCTTTTCAAGCCAATAACACCGGTTCGACTCCGGTTGGGGCTACAAGATTTTCTGAAATTTTAATCCGTCAAAAGCGGCGGCTGAATTTATGTTAAAATAAATTGATGAGCAAGCGCGATGAAATTATAAATAAGTGGGAAATTATTTTACCAAGTATAATTCTTGGTCTTCTCGTTCTTTCCGTCCTTTATACTATAAACAAAGCAAATTTTTGGCGGTGGGTTATATATATATTAATTTTTGCGTTAATTGTTGTTGGAATAATACTTTCACGGAGAAAATACAAAAAAGAAAAATTTGATGATTTGCTCAGCCAAATAAAAAATAAACATGGACTTGAAGCAGATATTAAAAATTTTATAAGTAATCGTGGGCTAGAAACAGGAAAAAAAGACAATCTCTGGCCTTGTGAACGGTATCATTTTGACCAGAAAGATTTGGATGTTTTTAGAGAAATTTTATCAGAAGAAAAAGGCGTTAAGGTTTCTTTGAGCGACCTTAAAAACATCATTCAGTATTATATTGAAAAAAAACGAAAGGATTTGATTCGCGGTGGCATTGATACACCACAACAAAAATTCTCAGATTTAAACATAGAAGGCACCGATTTAGAAAAATTGCTTTACAGATTGTTTGAAGCAATGGGCTATATAGTGGAATATACTGGCAAAAGGGGCGACCAGGGCAGTGATTTAGTATTAAACAAAGGGATTGAAAGAATAGTGGTGCAGTCAAAAAGATATTTGGATCACCCATGCGACAATGGTGCTATCCAAGAGGCAGTAGCTGCTAAAAATCATTATAATTGTTCTAAAGCATGGGTTGTTGTAACAAACTTTTTTACCCCGGGAGCAAGAACTTTGGCGCAAGATAATGACGTAAGATTAATTGATAAACCAGAATTGCAAGAATTATTATTAGAATACCTAAAGCAAAGTTGGAACTAAAATTCATGGACGACATCAAAAGACCGCAAAAAGAAAACAGAAATAAGCAATCAGAAATCAATTTGCGCCAACCCGCGTCTAATCAAGATAAATCCATAGTTCAATGGCAAGCTCCGGCTTTTGAATACTACCCCAAAGACGTTTCTTGGTATTGGTTGAGTTTTATAATCGCTATATTGTTGGTAGCTTTTTCTATCTGGCAGAAAAATTTTCTTTTTGCTGTTTTTATTTTCTTGGCCGAAATTTCGGTTTTAATGATGGCCGGCCGCAAACCAGATTTAATTAAATTCGAAATTAACGAAAAAGGTCTTAGCTTTTTAGAAAAAAATTATAGCTTTAACGATTTGGAAAAATTCTGCCTGCGTCCCAGCAATGAAGACAAAAATTTTGAAGAACTGATTCTAAAAAAGAAAACCCATATCAATCCTTATCTGAAAATTTTTGTGGATGCTCGAGTTTCTTCCCAGGTCAGCGACATTCTTAGCCAAAAATTAAACGAAGAACAATATGAAGAATCTTTGTTGGACAGCATTCTTAAATGGCTACGCTTTTAAATCCGGCATTGACAATGACTAGACATCTGCTATTATATAAGCATTACTAAAGGTCGCCCTCGAAGGCGATTATTTTTTTAAAAAAATAATAAAATGGATTTAAAAACATTATCTTCGGCCGTTAATCAAATCGCTGAAGAAAGAGGCATTGAACCGAAAGAAGTTTTGGCTGGCATTGAAGAATCTATTGCCGCCGCTTATAAAAAACAATATCGGGAGCGGTCGGAAATCGTGAAATCAAAATTTGAACCGAAAACCGGCGCTCTTAAATTTTGGCAGGTAAAAACCGTTGTTGACGAAACCACGGCCCGGTTTGAAGACCCGGAAAATCCTATTGAGAGAACCGCTGAAGGCGAAGAAGAAAAACCGCGATACAATCCCAACCGCCACATCACTCTCGAAGAAGCTCAAAAAATAAAAAAAGATGCAGCTCTTGGTGAAGAAATTGAATTTCCTCTGGAAGAGCACAAAGATTTCGGCCGCATCGCCGCTCAAACTGCCAAACAGGTAATTCTTCAGAAATTAAAAGAATCGGAACGCGAAGCCGTCAAAGCCGAATTTTTAAACAAAGAAGGAGAAATCATCAGTGGTGTTATTCAGCGTTTTGACCGAGGCAATGTTTTCGTTGACCTTGGCCGCACCACCGGAATTATGTTTTCCAATGAGTGTATTCCCGGCGAACATTATCGCATCGGCGAGCGCTTGCGGTTTTATGTCGTCGCTGTTCAAGATGATGCCAGAACCCCGGGCATTATTATTTCTCGCAGCCACCCGCAATTTGTCGCCAAACTTTTCGAATTGGAAGTTCCGGAAATTGCCGAAGGCGTTGTTGAAATAAAAGAAATCGCCCGTGAACCCGGACACCGAACAAAAATCGCCGTTTATTCCAAAGAAGAAAAAGTTGACCCGGTTGGAAGTCTTGTTGGCCAGCGCGGCATGAGAGTTATGGCCGTCACCAACGAACTGGGTAACGAAAAAATTGATATCATTGAATGGTCGCCAAAAGAAGACGAATTTGTCGCCAATGCTTTTTCGCCCGCCAAAGTAATTTCTGTTGAAGTTTTGCCAAGGCGTGAAGCCCGGGTTTTCGTTGCTGAAGACCAATTGAGTTTAGCTTTGGGCAAAGGCGGTGAAAATGTCCGTTTAGCCGCTAAATTAACCGGTTGGAAAATAGACGTTCGCTCTCAATCGCGGCCTGAAGAAGTCCAGGAAGATGGAGTAGTTGTCTCTGAAGGCGCTTCCAAGGAAGTTCCTGAAGCCGCTCTGGAAAAAGCCGTAGCTCCGGAAACTGCTGAACCCGCCGCCGCTAAACCCGCTAAAAAAAGTAAAAAAGCCGCAAGCGAGAAAAAAGATTCGCCAGCTGGTGGAGAAAAATCCGAATAAATTTAGCAAGAGAAACTGGCTAAATAAAAATGCTCAGAGACCGCTTTATTAAATATTTTACAAGCCACCCTTTTGGAGCGGATGTGTTAAAAAGCATTTTCTCCAGCAAGATAGTGGCGAATAATCGTTTTTACAAAGCGTTTGTTTTAAGCCAGGCAAAAAGATACTCCTTGAACAATCAAGGAGTTAAAGGAATTTGTATAGAAACCACCCTCAACTGCAACGCTCGGTGCGTGATGTGCTACCACAATAGCGCCAACTTAACCGGCGTCATGGATATGGATTTGTTCAAAAAAATAATCAACGACTGTGCTGCCAACAATATAACCCACATTGGTTTGAGTTTGTACGGCGAGCCGTTACTGGATAAATATTTATTTGAAAGGATTAAATACCTCAGGCAATTTAATATGAACTACGGTTTTTACACCAACGGCCAGCTTTTAGACGAAGAAAAAGCTGGCAAACTTTTTGAATTAGGCGGTTTAGAAAAAATTAATTTTTCCGTCATGGGTTATAAAAAAGAAACCTACGAAGAAACAATGCTTGGTCTTAAAAGAGACGTTTCTTATAGAAATATTTTGAACTTTCTCTCCTTAAAAAAGAAGCTTAATCAGGGCAACGTTACTGTTGGAATTTCTACTGTTAAACTCCATAAAAATAAAAAAGAAATGCGAGATTTGGTTAAATTTTGGAAAAGCCAAAAAGGGGTTGATTATGTTATCACTGCCGACCTCTGGAACAGAAAAGGCGGCGGCAACATCGAAGAAGTCGGCGAAGTCGGTAAATTTCATCAAGGCGGCAACTGGCTCTCTCCTTGCCGACAGCTCTGGGGCACCGTCTACGTTTATTTTGACGGCCGGGTAGTTCCTTGCTGCGATGACAACGATTTACGTAAGCTCACCATCGGCGACATGAACAAGCAGACCCTTAAAGAAATTTATTTTTCCAAAGAGCTTGATAATCTCCGTCGCCTGCACCTGGAAGATAAAAGAAATTGCCATCCAGTTTGCGGCAAATGCCTTCATAATTCTTTTTGGTTCTAAAGTTGCTGAAGGCCCAAAATCAGCTATAATTACTACAAATTCAAAATATTTATATGAATAAAAAACCAATTATTAATTCCGAAGAAGAAGTTTCCGGTCAGTATTTAATTCCGACAGTTATCGAAAAAGTCGCCGGCGGCGAACGCGCTTACGATATCTATTCCCGACTGCTCAAAGAGAGGATTATTTTTTTGGCCGGCCCGATTAACGACGCCATTGCCAATATAGTTATTGCCCAGCTTTTATTTTTGGAACACGAAGATTCTAAAAAAGATATTCAGCTCTACATTAACAGTCCGGGCGGTTCGGCTACCGCCGCCATGGCGATTTATGACACAATCCAATACATCAAGCCCGATGTTTCTACTATCTGTATCGGCATGGCTGCTTCTGCCGCCGCCATCATTTTGTGTGCCGGCCAAAAAGGCAAACGGCTGGCTTTGCCTAATTCCGAAATTTTAATCCACCAGGTCATGGGCGGAGTTGAAGGCCAGGCCACGGAAGTTCAGATTGCTGCCAAGCATATTCTTCAGGTCAAAAATCGACTCAACCAGATTTTAGCCAAGCACACCGGTCAGACCATAAATAAAATCGAAAAAGACGCCGACCGTGATTTTTTCCTCAATCCCCAGGAAGCCAAAGCCTACGGATTGATAGACCAAATTATCAAGACAAAATAAATTTTCCCGAGACAAAAAAATGAACCGACTAAAATCGGTTCATTTTTTATTGGAGCGGGTAACGGGAGTCGAACCCGTGTTGTCTGATTGGCAACCAGACGTAATACCGTTATACGATACCCGCAAATTTTTAATTCGGCGGCTGGCTATTCGGCCCTTTGGCTGATGGTGCCCCGGCCGGTCCTTTGAATCCCGGTTGTGTTGTGTTCTGGATTTCCTGGGTAGAATTTTTCGAAGAGCTCTGTAAAGACTGCGGCGTAAATAATAAATATAGTCCCAGTAAAATCGCCAAAACGATTACATAGATAATAATTCGCTTCCACATATTATTCAAGTATAATTTATTTGGTTAATTTTAGCCAAATCCCCTGTTCTAGTAAAGTT
>Ga0265316_10000117_pt1 | contig 85702 bp, 64 predicted proteins | sample 4522metaG_FD_202092 | JGI IMG/M metagenome (GOLD analysis project Ga0265316, IMG submission 202092) | Rhizosphere microbial communities from Carex aquatilis grown in University of Washington, Seatle, WA, United States - 4-5-22 metaG | ecosystem: Host-associated > Plants > Roots > Rhizosphere >... | reverse complement strand
TCGTTTCTGGCTTGTGAGTGGTTTGGGCTAGTGTCCACCGCGGTCGCCTCTGGTCTCGACATTCTTTGCGCCGAGAGGCTGGATCTGTGCCGGGGTCGGCGGGTAGGCGTGCTCTGTCATCCCGCGAGCGTGGACGCCCAATTGGTCCATGTGGTCGATCGTCTGATGGCGGCGGGCGTGCGGCCGGTGCGACTCTTCGGCCCAGAGCATGGGGTGCGTGGCGAAGCCCAGGACATGGTCAGCGTCGCTGGCGAGCACGATAGACACACCGGGATTGTGGTCAGCAGCCTGTATGGCCAATCGCCCGAATCGTTGCAGCCGACCCAGGAGGCGCTGGCCGACACCGACGTCTTGCTGGTCGATCTGCAGGATATCGGCAGTCGCTACTACACATTCATCTGGACCATGGCGCTCAGCATGCAGGCTGCGGCCCGTGCCGGCGTGGCCGTGGTTGTTCTCGATCGGCCCAATCCCATCGGTGGCAGCGCGATTGAAGGCGGAGGGGTCGAACCAGCCTACGAATCTTTCGTGGGCCTGGCGTCGTTGCCCGTGCGCCACGGTCTGACCATTGCCGAGGTGGCGCGGCTAGTGCAAGCCGGAATTCCGTGGGGCGGGCCGCGCTTCGCATCACCACTCGATCTGGACCTGACCGTGGTGCCCGTGCGGGGCTGGCACCGCCGTGACCTTTTCGAGGCTACCGGTCTGCCTTGGGTCATGCCGTCGCCCAATATGCCCAGCGTGGACACGGCGTTTGTCTACCCCGGCCTGTGCCTGGTCGAGGGCACCAACATCTCCGAAGGGCGAGGCACCACCCGGCCCTTCGAGATCATCGGTGCGCCCTTCATCGACGGGTTTCACCTGGCCGAACAATTGGCCCGCCACCGGCTTCCCGGCGTGCTCTTTCGTCCGCTCTGCTTCCGTCCCACTTTTCACAAGTTTGCCGGCCAGGTCTGCGGCGGGATCCAGATCCACATCACTGACCGCGCAGTTTTCGAAGCATATCGCTGCGGCGTTGCCATCCTGGGCGAATTGCACGAAGTGGGCGGCGAGGCATTTCACTGGCGTCGCGAACCCTACGAGTTCGTATCTGACCGTCTGGCCATCGATCTCCTCACCGGCAGCGATGCCATTCGCACCGGCATCGAACGTGGCTTGTCGCTGGCCGAATTGGAGGCGTCTTGGTTGCCAGCCCAACGTCGCTTCGCGGAGTGCCGCCAGCCGTATCTTCTCTACGAATAGGTCCGCCTCCTACAGTTTCGTAGCTATTTGGGCGGCCGGGTCCGGATCCAGCCGCTTGTGCCGGATTCGGATTCGGAACCGGATCCGGCTGCCGGCCCCGGAATCGGGAGTCTGCTTTCCCTGTTGGCCGAGAATTGAGGTAGGTTCACACCATGCGGGTGGCAATCTTCGGCGGCAGTTTCAATCCGCCACATGTCGGGCACCAGTTGGTGGTGCTCTACGTCCTGGAAACGGCTGCGGTGGACGAACTGTGGCTCGTCCCCTGCTGGAAGCATCCTTTTGACAAGGCGCTGGAGGCATTCTCCGATCGCATGCGCATGTGCGAGCTGGCCGCCTCTGCTTTGGGTTCGCGCGTACGTGTTAGCGATGTCGAGGCTCAGCTGGGCGGGGAAGAGAGCCCGACCCTGCTGACCATCAAGGGCCTGCGAGCCCGCCATCCGGAGCATGAATTTCTCCTGGTCATCGGCGCGGACCTGGAGCCTGAGTTGCCGTTGTGGTACGGGGCGGAAGAGTTGCGGCGCTCGGTACGGCGGTTGGTGGTCGGACGCGGCGGCCTTGCGGGTGGCTCGGCAGTGGCCATGCCCGCGGTCAGTTCCACCGAAATTCGTGCGCGACTGCGCGCGGGTGAGTCGGTTGACGGGTTGGTCCCTCGCAGCGTCCTGGGGTACATCCGCGAGCGCGGCCTGTACGCGCGATAGCCAGCTTCTACGCCAAACACGTGGTCTGCAGTCGGCCGCTGCCGTCGCAATGCAGCCCCAGCCGGGTTCCGCGCCGCAGGCGGCCGGATACGATTTCGGTGGCCAGCGGACTTTCCACCATGCGCTCGAAAGCGCGGCGCAAAGGCCGCGCCCCAAGGCTGCGATCGGGCTCGGACTGGAGCACTTGGGCTACCACGCTGTCGTCGATTTCGAAGGAGATCCCACGTTCGGCCTGCAGCCGGCGGCTGGATGCAAGCGCGAGGCGCGCGACGATCGCGCCTAGCTCAGACTCGGCCAGCGGCGCGTAGCAGAGAACCTCGTCGATTCGATTCCACAGCTCGGGAGGCAGGCGTGAGCGCGCCAGCGCCTGAATCGTCGACACGGCTGGCGAGCGACTGCGTCGGTAGCACTCGCTGCCCAGGTTCGATGTCATCACGATGGCGCTGGCCGAAAAATCGACGGTGCGACCCCGACCGTCGGTGAGGCGGCCGTCTTCGAGAACTTGCAAGAGGACGAGCAGCACCTCGCGGTGTGCCTTCTCGATCTCGTCGAGCAGTACCACCGAGGCTGGCCGACGGCGAATCGCTTCTGTCAGTTGTCCGCCGTTCTCGTGACCCACGTACCCGGGAGGCGAACCGATGAGACGTGCCACCGCGTGAGGCTCGCTGTATTCGGACAGGTCGATACGCACCAGGGCCGACTCGCCATCGAAGAGCGCCTCGGCGATGGCGCGGGCGGTTTCCGTCTTCCCCACGCCGGTTGGGCCGAGCAAGAGAAACGAGGCCAGTGGCCGGTGACCGCGAAATCCCGCGTAACTTCGCCGCAGCGCTGCCGCGATTCGACTGCGGGCCTCGTCGTGCCCCACCACGCGCTCACACAATCGATCTTCGAGGTTGCGAAAACGATCGTCGTCATCGCGCAGGAGTTGGCTAGCGGGAACCGCGGCCGCGTCGGCCACCACCTCGGCCACATCGCTTTCACCGACCATGTCATGGCCGAGACGGGCGGCGCGGGCGGCTGCGACTTCGGCGATGGCCAGGGCGCGGCCCGGCTGCGCGCGTTCGCTGGGGTAGCGAGGCGCCAGGCGCACCAAGGCGGTGCAGACATCTGGTGCAAAGCCCACACCTGCGGCCTCAGCCATCGCTTCGAGGCCGGCTTCCACGATCTCCAGCAGGACCGACGGCGAGAGTGGCGGCAAGACGACAGTCTCGAGGCTGGTCGCAAGATCGGGTGCCGCGATTTCGATGCGCCGTACATCCGCCGGGGTCATGGTCATCACCCAGCGGCGCCCGGCATTCATCGTGCACATGAGCTGCAACGGTCCGTCGCTACCTTCGGGTCCCAGCCATGCCGTGCCGTCGAGTACGATGGACGAGGCGAGGGGCGCGCGCCGGTGAAGGGCCTGCAGAAGTGCGCCGGGTGAGGCCACGGCTCCCAGATCGCCCACCGGCACGAGTGGCTTTTCTGCAGATGCAGCGGAGAGCGCGGCCAGCAGAGCTGTGCGACCGGAGCCTGGCTCACCGACGATCGCGATCACGCGTGGGGTCTTGGTTTGCAGAAGATCCAACACGCGGCCCACCTCGCGCTGTCGGTGCAGAACCGGCGTGCGTGGCGACTCCACCGGAAGTAACTCCCAGCCAGCTTCTTCGGTTGTCGTGCTCGGAGTCGGCTCAAGCCGCACCGGTTTCGACTCTGGGCTCTTCTCCCGCGCGGACGCAACTGCGTCCCCGGGCGCTTGAATCTGTACGCTGCGCGCGGGTTCCTCGGCCGCGGCCAAGGCTTGTCCCGGCGGCGCGCGGCCGGTTCGTCGATCGGCCGAAGGTCCTGGACCGGTGAGCGCGCGCAGGACCAGAGCTCTGACCTTTCCGGGATCGTGGCCGGTCCCTCGCAATGCCTCGGTGCCCGAGCCGGCTAGTCGGAGGACGGCCAGGAGAAGATGGAGTGACGATGTGTGCTGGGCGCCGACTCGTTGGGCGATGCCCTGGGCTTCGCTTTCGAGTGCGGCCAGATCGAAATTCGCCTCGCAGTGCAGTTTGGGGGCGACGGTTTCGATCTTCGTCGCCCCGATGCCGCGCTCACCGAGCAAGCGCGCGGCCGCACCGCCGGCGCGCAGCAGGCCAAGCAAGACGTCAAGTGAAGCCACTGTCCGGCCATCGGCCGTGGCCATGGCTCGAGCTTCGGCCAGCGCTCCTGTGTAGTCCGCGCTCACACAAACACCTGCGGGCGCATGCGTTGGCGCGGAAGCGGGGCAAGGCTCACCAGCCTGGAGCATCAAGAAACAACGCTACCAGGGTGAGCTGCGTCGTCAAAAAACCTCCAGCGGATGACCAAGAAAACGGCTAAAGTGAGGCAACCTAGTAACTCACCCCACCGTACGAGGGCCGCGATGTCCAAGTTGTACCGAGCTCCAGCGACCATTCTCTGCTTCCTTCTTTTTGCGACAGTGGCCGAGGCAGCAAAGCCAGAAGACGTCTTCAAGGGACGAATCATCATTACGGCAAACCGTCTGCCCACGCGATTTGGTTCGCAGGGGGCGTTTGTTTCTGCCGTGCGGAGCCAATCCATCGACAAGGTCTGGCCCAAGGAAGAAAAGGGCAACGATCACGCGGTGTGGAAGCTCGAGTACATCGCGTTCTTCGCCCAACCGCTCAACGACAACGAGATTACCGTCAAGTTCTGGGAGATCGCGCCTGGTCAACAGCGCTACGTGGCTGGCGACGAGCAGTACATTCGCGAGAAGGGCAGCCGAATCTTTGCATCGAGCATTGAGGTGGCCAAACCCGACTTTGAGACGAACAAGAAGTACAGTATGACCATCGAGCGCGGCAGCCGCGTGTTGGCGCGTACCGAATTCTGGCTGCGCGGCAAGGGTCCCAACTATAGCGGCAAGGTCGAGTTTTCCGACGAGGAAGCCAAGCAGCGCTGACGCGGGCGATTGCAGGCGCTGTGCCGTCGTCTGGCGAACATGTCTGTCTGGAAAGAACACCACATGAACCGATGCATGACTAGGTTTTTGCTTGCGGGTGCTGGACTTTGCCTTCTTTTCGGGTGCAATGGCGGCGGCAACGCTGATGTGATCCGCCAGCTCGGACAGACCAACGACAAGGTCGTGGCGTGCAAGGGCGAGGTCAACGAACTCAAGACTCAGGTGGCCGGCCTCAAGCGCCAGCTCGCCGAGGCTGCGGCGAACCCCAACCGTCTGCAACTAAATGACCCCGAGATTCTCAACCTGATCGCGGACCTGCGAAAACAAAAGCAAGCGGCGGGAGATGAGGTCGCGATTGGCCGGGGCGATCTCAAACCGCAGGACGCCAGCCGCGTCGTCAAGAAGGGCGCGCAGGCTATTCAGGTGTGCTACGAACGGGCGCTCAAGAGGAACTCCGCGCTCCAGTACCAGGCGGGGCTTGCGCTCGTCGTTGAATTGACTGTCAAGCCGACGGGCACCGTGAAAGAAGTCAACGTGAGGCCCTCCGTCGACGCCGACATGACGTCGTGTTTTCAGACCGCAGCGATGCGCTGGAAGTTCCCGACCTTTGGCGGCGAACCAGTCGTGATTGCGCAGAAGGTGACGCTGACTCCGAAGACCTAGTGGAGCACAGCCGTCGTTGGGCTGGTGCACGCCGACTTGGAATCGCGGATGGCCTGACAGAGCTTCTGATAGCGCGCTTCCACAGGATGGTCGAAGGTGCGCGGCCGTCGGCCGGGATCTGTGACAGTGAGGCGGGTCGTGGTGACTTCGGTGGTGTCGACGCCCAGGGTCCTCGCCAAGGCGTAGTACAGAACGCCAATGCGATGGGGGTAGTGTCGGGCTGGCCCGTGATCGATGTAGAACGGACCGTGGTTGTAGTGTGCCCAATAGGCGTGGTTCTTGTGGGCGCAAGCAACTAGCTTCTGGCGAACCACGAGCTGGCCATTTTCACCGCGCGTGCGCAAGGTCACCTTGGCCACGCCGCCGCCATCGCGGTAGTGGGCCAACTCGCGCGCGCCGAGTGCGATGTTGGTCGCTGGGTCCATGACTTCTTTCCACGTCATGCCACGCACGTGTCCGTTGCCACAACGACCATGCTTGTCGACGATGCAACGGATCCCCATGAGGCCGCCGTCTTTTGCGTACATGGCTCCGTCGCGTACGGTGCTTCGGAATGTGGCCTCGTTCATGTCGCTCTCGTTGATCATCACAGCGAGAATGAGAGCTGGCGGAATCTGGTAGCGCTCACTCGATTCCAAAACCGCGTGAGAAATTCTCTGGCAGAAATCTGGTTTCCACGCAGGGGCGCGCCAGCGCACACGATCCTTGACCGCGCATATAGTGTTGGCCAGACAGTCCTCACTGGGCAGGCCTCGCTCGGTTTGCTCGGATGAGGTGGTCGCAACAACCGGCGCGTGGCTTTCCGCGTGCGGGACCACGCGAGCCGGAAGGGCCGCAGGAAAAACCATGGCGCCGGCGAAGACAGCGACGGCACCGCGTGGTTGTTTTTGACCGATTAGAGACAACAAGGCGAGTTCTCGCGACTTGTGGATTTCTGTGACGACCTAGGTAATCCGGCCGAGTTTTCGAGCCCGCCAGCAGCGAGCCCAGAACGGTCTTGTATGGTCGAAACAGGAATTCTTATGGTGCGATAGTGGTGTAGTCAAGAAAGAAATCCTTGCGCGTGGAAAGAGCGAATGATCTCTCGTAACGTGAACACTGCAGTCTGCCGAGGCCCATGAGCGAAATCGTCGACATATTTGTCCCGCTGGAAGCGCTGGACGATTCTTTGAAAAACCTGGCGGCGCGTGCTTTGGGTTGGGCGGAAAGAGACGTTGGCGAATCTCGTGTCGTGCGCCGCTCGCTTGATGCGCGCAAAGAGCGGCGGCTTGGCTATCGCATGCGGGTCGAGATCGCGCGCGCTGGTGAGAGCCTGGTGTCGGCCCTGTCGCGATCGCAACGCCCGTCGTGGCCCGTCGCTGTGGCGCTGCCACGCGTGGTGATTGTGGGCTCCGGCCCGGCCGGTTCGTGGGCGGCCCTGCGCCTGGCCGAGGCCGGAGTGGCCTCGACGATCCTCGAACGAGGCAAGCCTGTGCGGCCGCGGCGAGCCGACCTGGCCAGTCTGCATCGTGGACAACTCAACCCCGAGTCCAACTATTGCTTCGGCGAAGGCGGCGCGGGCACCTATTCCGACGGAAAACTCTACACGCGTTGCAAGGACCGCGGCGCGGTTGCCGATGTGCTGGCCGACCTCGTTGCGCTGGGAGCTCCGGCCGACATTGAGGTCGACGCTCGCCCACACATTGGATCGAATCGCTTGCCCAAATTGCTTGAGGCGCTGCGCGCGCGTTTGCAGGGTCTTGGCGTGCGCTATCAATTCGACTGTGCCTTCACTGGAGTGCGCGAAGAACAAGGACGAATCCGCGCAGTGCGGACGAGTGTCGGTGAGATTCCAGCCGATCTGGTTGTGTTGGCGCCTGGGCATTCGGCCCGCGATGTGTATCAGTGGGCAGAAACGGCCGGTCTGGCACTGCAGCGCAAGGACATCGCCGTCGGGGTTCGTCTCGAGCACCCGCAATCGGTGATCGATGGCCTGCAGTACGGTCGAGCCGCCGGACACCCGCGACTGCCGCCGGCGTTCTACGAACTGCGCGCAAACGGCGCGGGTCGCAGCGTGTATAGCTTCTGCATGTGTCCCGGCGGCTGGATCGTGCCGGCGGCCACCGAGGCAGGCGGTCTGGTGGTCAACGGCATGAGCCTGGCCAAGCGCAACTCGCCCTTTGCCAATGCGGCTCTGGTGGTGACTGTGGCTGGTTCCGATTTTGGTCCGGATACCAATGGACCGCTCGCCGGAATCGACTGGCGACGCCGCATTGAAGAGGCGGCGTTCTTGCGTGGAGGCGGCGGTTTTCGTGCACCAGCCCAACGTGCCGTCGATTTTCTGGCCGGCCGTCCTGGCGACAGCCTGCCCCAGTCGAGCTATCGTCCTGGCGTAGTCCACGCCGAATTGGATGATGTGTTTCCCCAATTCATTACGCAGGCTTTGCGCGAAGGATTGTCAGTTATCGGCCGCCGTTGGCCAGGATTCATTCACGACAAGGCACTGCTGGTCGCGGCCGAGACCCGCACCAGCGCCCCGGTTCGCATCCTGCGCGATCCAACGACGCTGGAATCTCCGGCGCTCGCGGGCCTGTATCCAGCCGGGGAGGGCGCTGGCTACGCAGGGGGAATCGTCAGCTCGGCAATCGATGGCGCGCGGGTGGCCGCTGCGATCATCCGTCGAGCTACGGGCTAGTGCTCTGCATGTAGTCCTCGATCACCTTGCGCACGCTGGCGTCCTTGGGAATGACCGAGATCTCGATGCGGCGGTTCTGTTGGTAGGCTGCTTCCACCTTGGCTGGGTTGATGGGTCGGAACTTGGAGTAGGCACTGGCGGCGAAGTAGCTGCCGTAGGTATCGGCCAGGGTCTTGTTGGTCTGGAACAGATAGTCGAGCACGGCGGTCGCGCGCCTGGCGGACAGGTCCCAGTTGAAGGAAGCCGAGCCTCGCTCGTCGGTGTGCCCCTGGATGACGATGGTGTCGATGTTCTCACGCACGTCTGCATCTGCCAGCAGGGTGCCGAGCGCCTTGGCCAGTGAATCCAAGAAGGGCTTGGCTTGCTTCTTGATTGCGTAGGAGTTGTACTCGAACACCAGGCTTTCGTTGACTGCGATGTCACCGTTGTTGCCGATGGTCGCGATCTGCCCGCTGCTTGGGCTGGTTCGACCGAGCTGCGCCTCGATCGCGCGCTTCAGCTTGTCCAGCACGGAAACACGCAGAACCGCGATGCTTTGCAGCTGGGTGCGCAGGTTGCCGAGCTGGCGATTGCTGTCTGCCACCATCGCTTGCTGAGCGCGCAACCTGCCTTGTGAGGCGGCAAGCTCGGCTTTGCCCGCTTGGACTTCCGCCTGCACCGATCGGAGCTGTAGCTCGGAGGCCGCAATTCTCTGCCGGAAATCCTCAAGGCGCTTCTCACTGATCAAGTTCCGGACGTAGGCCAGCAAAACCAGCACGAACATGATGAGCGCCATGGTCGACATGACGTCAGTGAATGCGGGCCAGATCTCGCGCGTGCCATCACTGTCCGATAGAAGCGGTCGCCGGTATCTCACGGGCATTTCCTCTAAAGCTTCCGACCGGGAATTGTCGGGCCGAACTGGGCTTTCAGCGAATCGCTCAGGTCGGCGAAAGTGAGACTAAGTCGTTGAACATTGTCTTTGAGGTGCGCGTTGAATTCGTGGAAATCCTTGGTCGTGGTCGAAAAAGCCTGCAATGCAGACTCGAATCGCGCCACCGCTCCGTCGAGGCGCGCGATCGACGTGCTGAAGCCAGCAAGGGTTGACTCGGTGGCGGCGCCGGCGCCGGTCCCTTGCGCGAGCATGCGGTCAAGGTAGGTTTCGATTTGTATCATCACAGCCGTTCGCCGGTCCGACACGTTGGACACAACCCCGAGCACGGTGAGGATGACGGCAGACAAGATGCCGACTAGGGAATTGGAAAAGGCCACAGCCATTCCTGACAGAGCATTCGTCAAGCCCTGGCTAACCCCAAGCGCGGCATCCGCGGCGCCGCCGGTCTCGGCCGAGACCAGATGAACGATCCGTCCGATCGACAGCGTTAGCCCGTAGAACGTCCCCAGCAGTCCCAGGATGATGACCAATCCGGTCGCTGACCGCACGAAGCGTTCCGCGAACAGCATAGGTCTGAGATCGGACTGGAAACGCTCGTCTATTATCGCCTGGGCGTTCGTCGCGCCCGAGCGTTGGGCCGCCTCGGTTGCGTCGCGCATGATGTGGCTCAGTACGGGATGGGAAAAGGTCGCCCCGGGATCGCGAGAGCGGCGCAAGTCTTTCTCCAGTGCCCCGTAGCGAGCGCGAAGCCAGAGGTTCGCTACGATTCCGAGCAGGAGGGTGGTGACCGTCGTCGCCAGGATTGCAAGACCTGTGGTGTCGATCAGGGACAGCCCCGCGAGCATGGTGCTAGTCATGGCTGGATAGTAGCCGAGGTCGACCGATATTCCCCCGGGAAAAGAGCGTCGGTCTCCGCCACGACCGGTCAGCCGCTGGGAACGCTAGGGGGCCAGGGGCTGGTCAGGGTGGCGGAGGTTCCACTGGTTGATGACGGTCAGAAAGTCATCGCGATCAGGAGAAATGGCCCAGGCCACAGCGAGGCTCACTATCGCCACGCTGAGGCCACCCGCCACGCTCCACTTGGTCGCATTCGTCCAATGATCTGTCGCCAGGCGATCAAAGACACCGAATGCGGCGACACCTTCACCCATCAGAGACACGGCGCCTAGTTCCCAGCCCACATACGACCGACGGGCAACCCAGGAGTCGACTTGGCCAGATACCACACGGTCGGATCGCGTGAGTTCAGCCAAGCGGTCCCAATTCTCCACGTATATGGGCGGTCGCACTGGTCTGGCTTCGACCGGGGTTGCGGCAATGGGAACGCAGGCGCACTTATCAACGCCTTTTCCATCCGGCGCTTCGGCAGTCTTTGCAGGAATCTCCGGGGCAGTGTCGTCGGCTAGGGCGGCGGCGGACAGAGCCAACATGACGAAGAAGACAAGCCAGGAAGGGAACCTGCGCCCGACGTATTCCACGTTCTCACCGTCTGAATGGATCGTCTTTCATTTCGGGCGTGGGTTCGGCTTCCTCTGGCTCCGATTCAGAGCCAACTATGTCGAGCTCAGCCCCCGCGGGCAAGATGCTGCCGTCGAGATAGCGCAGGAACATGTCGAGGAACGCCTGCTCGGTCTTGCTGAGCTTCTCGAACATAGCGCCGACTTGGAAGGCCTGCGAGATGGGCGTACACCACACCACGCGAGCCCGCAGCGGCAGCGGTTCGGAGGTAGAGGTGGGGCCGAGAAGCAGGATGAGATCAATCAGCAGTTCGTCGCGCTGGGCGAGCGCATTGGTGGTGATTAGACACATGCCGGAGCGGGAAAGGTCGCGCGTGCGTGCGGGCAGTTTTCGGCCGTCGCCGGTCCGCACGTTGGCCTGAACGTCGACGTTGAATCGTGGGTGGCGGCGCAGTTCCTCCGTCATGGGTCTCCTTGCATGGATGCCCGCCCGGCAGTGCATTGCGAGAAGGCACCGCCCGACAGGGAGTCCAGTTCGGATTCGATCTCGCGCAGGCGCACTTCTCTCCGTATGACATGGGTTCGCTCCCCCGCACCTGAAGGCAGTCGCTCCAGACCAAGACGCCGTCGCTCGAAGTAGAGCCGATTTAGCGTGACCTCGATGTCTCGTCTGATTTCAGCCATGTGTATTGTCTGTGCTTGAGCTGCGAGCTCGTCATTGCTGAAAACCAACCTGGCTAGATCCCAAGTGACTCGCGCCTCGTATCGTACGTCATCCACGGTGTCCACCCCAAGAGGGGAAGTGATGGATGTGGAGGTTGACGGCTGATCCAAAGACTCGCTGCGTCCAAGACGGCGATCCAAGCGCAAGCGGAGTTCAGGCAGCCAAGCCGCGTGGCGCGCCCGGTCCACGTACGACCGGCCACGTTCCGGTTCCACCATGGCCAACGCCACAGCCTTGGCACGAGCCGCGACCAGGCAATCCGCCTCGGCGTCGGCTGGAATCCTCACATCGGCAGGATGGGGGGGAACCGGCGGCGACAGAGCTTCGTCGTTGTCAGCCACAAGCAAGGCGCGTGTCCGGGGCGCATCGAGAGGGAAGCTGGCAAGGGCGACCGTTTGGTATTCGCGCCGGCCCGGAGCAACTGCGGCCCCGGTCCGTACCGTCAGACGGGGCAGCCATGCTGCCCACCAAGATGCCTCGCGCGGTCCGACGAGGCGCGGGGCAGATCGATCTTCGTCGCTGGCGGCCACCTCGGCGGCCAGCGGTTGATCCGGCGAAGCGCAATAGAGCCCCTTGTCGGTGGCAAGCCACAAACAATGATCCCCCATGGCAGCGTCGAGAGCATGTGCCCCGCGCGGAATCGGCAGCGACGACCACGTGCGACCCTCGTCCCGCGAGAGAAGCAGATCCGGCCCTGCTGCCAGCCACGGACCAATGCCGTCGGCGGGACAAGCCAGGTGCCTAGCAGCCATGTGCGCCGAGCGCAGTTCGGGCACACCCTCGGGGGAAAGGACCGCCAGGCCGTCACGCGACAGGAGCAACAGGGTCTCGCCGCAGAACTTCAGGTCGGTGACGGGTTCGGGCAAGGGCAGGCTTTCTTTGGGCACTTCGTCGATGCTGTCGCTCCAAAGTAGCTGCCTTCCGCTAACCCATGCCATGCGCTGGCCGGAGGAAGAGAGCGCCACATGCTGGACCGACCCAGCCGTGTCGAGCACGCGGCGAACACCATCCGAATCGGATAACAGCCAGACCTGATTGCCGGAAGCCAGCAGGACCCGACGGTCTGGCCCGGCCGCTAGCGACGAAGCGGTCAATTGCTGGCCAGCCACGTGCACGAGTTCGCCTTCGACGGGCAAATGCCACAGGCCACGCCCGGTGGCAATCCAGATCTCCTTTTCCGCTGCCGCGATCGCGGGCGCGAGCCCCACGCGAGGCACATCTCCGAGGGAGCGGCCGCCGCGCATCGTGCGGCGTTCACCCAGGGTGCTCTCGTCGTCCAGTTGATCCTCGACCCAGGCACTGTCCTGCTCGCTCTCGTCGATGCCGAGAAAGTCGAGAACGTCCTCCTCGGCGTGCGCGCTGACACGCGCCTTGCGATGCGAAGCTGGCGTAGGGGCGTCCTCGACCCGTCCCAGAGGCGTACCGTCTTCTCGCAGCAGGATCACGGTTTGGCCGCGCACAGCAGCCACCCGATCGCCTGCGGCCGCCACGCGTTCTACTCGACCGGCGAGCGCCAGCGACCATGCCTGTGCCGCGGAGGATCCGGCAAGACACGACAGAAACACGACGAGAAAGGAAATGAACGGCCGATGTGGAAGATGCATGGGCTTGTCCAAAGCAACGGCCGTGCCGTGCGAAAACGGCGTGGACCCGCAGCCCCGCAAGGCGGGACTGTCCGGTGCTCGCGCCTGCTGGGAAAACTGCGGACAGTGGTGTCCGATTATCGGCATTGCATGGCTCGAACTAGTTATGATAGGCGCAGAGGTGAAAGGACCAACATGGCAGCCAAGATCATCGATGGAAAAGCACTGGCGGCCCGCATTCGCGGCGAGCTTGCGGCCGAAGCCAAGCAACTCCACGAACGGGGCTGCCAGCCCTCACTGGCGGTGATCCTGGTGGGGGAGGATCCGGGGTCGCAAATCTACGTGCGCAACAAGACCAAGGCGCTGGCCGAGGCCGGCTATCGCTGCTTGGACCACCACTTGCCCGCCACCACCTCCGAGGCTCAGCTTCTCGATCTGGTGCGGTCGTTGTGTGCCGATCGCACCGTGGACGGCGTTCTCGTGCAAGTGCCGTTGCCGCCCCACATCGACAGCAAACGCATCCTGCTATCCATTGACCCGGCCAAGGACGTGGACGGTTTTCACCCCGAGAACCTGGGCCGTCTGCTCATCGGCGAGCCACGTTTCATCGCCTGCACTCCCTACGGGATCATGAAGTTGATCGAAGAGGCCGGCACTCCCGTGCGTGGTGCCAGCGCCGTGGTGGTAGGCCGCTCGAACATTGTGGGCAAGCCAATAGCGGTGTTGCTGACGGCGGCTGACGCCACCGTGACCATCTGCCATTCCAGGACCAAGGATCTGCCGGGCGTGATTGGAACGGCGGATATTCTGGTGGCGGCCATTGGCAAGGCCGAAATGATCCGCGGTGCCTGGATCAAGCCCGGCGCCACCGTGATCGACGTGGGAATGAATCGCTTGCCCAATGGCAAGCTGGTAGGCGATGTGGAATTTGCAGCCGCGGCGGAGCGTGCCGGCGCCATCACACCGGTTCCCGGCGGCGTGGGACCCATGACCATCGCCATGCTGTTGGCCAACACGCTTGAATCGGCCCGACGGCGCGCGGCCGGGGCTTGATTCGGCAGCCCCTACTTGAGTGGGGGCTCCCAGGTTGCTGTGACGAAATTCCAGGCCCGGCTTGCGTAGGTGCCGGTCATGGGGAAGGCGCGGTATCCGGCCACCAGTCCGACCGCAAGAATGCAGGCCAGCGCCGTCTGTCGCAAAGAGCGCCCCGGTCCGCGCGACAGCAGCCAGACCACAACGCCCAAAACCACCGCGTACAGCGGCGCCACGGCCCACAGCCCGTGCAAACCGACGAGCGTTCCCAACGAATACACAGCGTATCCATGGGTGAGAAGCGGAAAGGCCAGTTCGTAGATCGGGTTGCGCAAGCCGTCTGGCCAGTGGGGATAGGTGGTCGCGGCTGCGACAAAGATTGTGGTCGTGCCCAGCACCAAGGCCTGCGCCAACACACGCGCCGGCGAAAAACGCTCAACCGCGCGAAAACCGGCCGCGGCCAGCCAGGCCACGAAGGGCAGCGACGCGGTCAGGTAGCGCGGCCCCACGCACCACCCCCCGCGTGACATGTACGGATCGAGGGAGCTGAGCAAGGCCACGTTCACGGCGATCACAGCCACGCACACGACGCTTTCAGCCCCACAGCGTGCGCGCGTTTCGCGATCGCGCGCCACTGCGACCGCGCCGACTATCGCAAAGAGCGTCCACGGCACCAACGCGAAGAGGCCGTTGGATGGCGTGAACAACGTGGTCCAGAAACAACGTGCGCTCGGACCCACCACGCCGAGAAACCCCCGATGCAGGGTGTTCTCGACCGCGAAGTTGTAGCCGGTCTTGAAAGGCGAGCCGAATGCCAGTGCGTGATACCCGAGCAGCAGCACGGCCGGAGGCAAGGCCCCGAGCAGTGCCGCGCCAGCGGACCGAATTCGGTTTGGCACCCGCACCACGAAGTAGATCCCAATGACCAGCACACTCAGGACCGACTGGTATTCCACCACTACCGACCAGCCAGCCAACCAGCCTGCCAGCAGCGCGACCAGAAATGGGTGATTGGTTTCCCTGCGTGCCAGCGCCACGGCTGCCAGAAACGAGCCGCCCACACAGACCGCCGCAAGCTGGTGCGACATGAAGATTATTGAGTACACCAGCGCGGGCGAGCCGAGCGCGTACGCCACCAGAACCGTGCGACAGGCTCGCTCGTCGGGGGCGAAGCGTCTGGCCATCCCGAGAAAGAATGGAAGAAACAGCAGGGCGGGCACGGTGACGGTGATCGCCCTGAACAACCACGTGCAGGTACGCTGCGATGGATGTCCGAACAAACGAACCACGGCGTAGACCGGCGCCGCCAGGAACGAAAGTCCGGGAGATTTGTTTGGGTAGAGGTGACGGTTGGGCGCCACCGACACGTCCAGACTGTGCATCCTGCCCCCGTCGGGAATCCGCGCATCGATCCACATGCGATGGTGGTCGACCATTTCCTCGGCCAGGAAGACGCGCGGAACCTCATTGGCATTCCACAGCTTCTCGAAGTAGGGAAACGAATAGAAGTAGATGAAAGCGAAAACCGCCAACCAGCGCAGCGACCGGCGCAGGGGCATTCTTGGCGCCGCCGGATGCACAGGGTCGGTGGGCGGATCATCAGAATGTGGCAAGGTCAGGGGGGCTGTGCTCATCGACGCGATGGCCTGTCTTTTACCTCGAAGTTGGCCCCACCGGCTCCCCGATCGTGCGGTTTCGTTGGAACGGCCGATGCAATCACCGCGCGATCAGCTGTCGTGCCGGATCGCCCACCGCGCGGCCTCGCTGACCATGGGGCTGCTGTCGCGGCTGAGCTGATCGAGTGCGGCACGGGCGCTAGGACGTCCATCCGAGCCCAGCGCCAGGGCGGCGTTGCGGCGCAGGCCATGGTAGCCGGCGCGAGCCATCGGCGTGCCGGCAGCCAAGCGGGCAAACTCGTCGCGGCTGATAGTTGCAATCTCCGTCGCCGGCATGAGCCCCAGCGGTCGCGCAGCCTGCCGGGGATCGCCCGGAGGTAGTCCGCCGTGATTGTACGGGCAGGCTTCCTGGCAGGCATCGCAGCCGAAGGCCCGCCCGGCCAGTGCGGTGCGAAGCGTAACTGGGATCGAATCGTGGTTCTCCACGGTCTGATAGGAAAGGCACAGACGTGCGTCAACCACGCCGGGCGAAGGGAATGCGCCGGTCGGACAGGCGCGCAGGCACAGGTCGCAATCGCCGCACAGGCGAGGGTGGGGCTGGTGGTAGCGATCGACGCTACGGTTGATCACCATCACGCTCAGGGTGAACCACGAGCCGTATTCCTTGTTGACCAGCACGCCGTGCTTGCCGATCCAACCCACGCCCGCGCGTTCAGCCCACGCTTTTTCCATGGCCACACCAGCGTCTACACAAGCGTAACTGTTCAAGGTCGGGTCCACCTCCAGCAAACTGCGGCGCAGGGCGCGCATGCGGTCGCGATGGGCCAAGTGGTAGTCACGACCGCGGGCATAGCGCGCGATTACCGGAGGCTCGGGCCGCCCGGCCGTGTCTTCGCCTGGCCCGTAGGGAATTCCCAGCGCGATCACGGTGCGCGCGCCGGGTACGACATTCCGGGGATCCAGTCGCTCCGTCACCCGCCTGTGCATGGCCGCAAGCCCAGTGCCGTAGCCCGCCTCAAGCCAGCGCAGGAAGGGTGCCGGGTCAAGCGGAGCCGCAGGCGCCAAGCCGACCAGCGTGAAGCGGCAGGCCCGCGCAGCGGCGATCACGCCGTCGGCGGAAAGCGCTGGCGACATTAAACTCTAAGCCTACCGCTCGCGAGGGCTCGGCACAACCGTGTCCGCACCAAAGCGCTTGATTCCTTGGCGTCCAACTTGTGCTAGATTCCGCGCGAACAAAGTCCACATGGCGCATGAGGCGCCCCATAGAGGAGCAAGAAGAAATGGCCACTCGAATCGCGATCAACGGTTTTGGACGCATCGGTCGACTGATTTTCCGGGCGCTGTACAGCCAGAAGCTGTTCGGCAAGGAATTCGAAGTTGTTGCGGTGGGCGATATCGTCCCGGCGGACAATCTCGCATACCTACTCAAGTACGACTCGACTCAGGGCAAGTTCGAAGGTCAAGTCGGCTCGAAGAAGTCGGTCCCCGACAAGGACGCCGACATCCTTCTGGTCGATGGCAAGGAGATCAAGGTGGTCAGCGCCAAGTCCCCGGCCGAGCTGCCGTGGAAGGCCCTGGGCGTTGACGTGGTCATCGAGTCGACCGGACTCTTCACCGAGAAGGCCAAGGCCGAGGGCCACATCCAGGCCGGCGCCAAGAAGGTCATCATTTCGGCCCCGGGCAAGAACGAAGACATCACCCTCGTGATTGGCGTCAACCACGAGAAATACGACCCGGCCAAGCACCACGTGATCTCCAACGCCAGCTGCACCACCAACTGCCTGGCGCCGGTGGTCTACGTCGTGCTCAAGGAAGGACTCGGTCTGACCGAGGGCCTCATGACGACCATCCACTCCTACACCGCCACCCAGAAGACGGTGGACGGCCCCTCCAAGAAAGACTGGAAGGGTGGCCGTTCCGCTGCCATCAACCTGATCCCGTCCACCACTGGCGCGGCCAAGGCCGTTGGCCTGGTGCTGCCCGAGGTGAAGGGCAAGTTGACCGGCATGTCGATCCGCGTGCCCACGCCGACCGTATCGGTGGTCGACCTGACCTTCAAGACCGTCAAGGCGACCAGCATCAAGGAAATCAACGCCTTGATGAAGAAGGCCAGCGAGACTTACTTGAAGGACATCCTGGGCTACACCGAGGACGAGGTGGTTTCGAGCGACTTCATCCACGACGCGCGCTCCAGCATCTACGATGCAGGCAGCTCGCTTGAGCTCAACCCGAACTTCTTCAAGCTGGTGAGCTGGTACGACAACGAGTGGGGCTATAGCTGCCGCACCGTCGAGCTTCTGTCGTACATCGTGAAGAAGGGCCTGTAGTTCTCCGAGCGTCGCGACCCCGCAGAGGGTCGTAGACGTGGCCGTGGCCGTGGCCGGTGTGACCGGCGGCCACGGCCATTTTTCGTTGATGCTCCGCTCCTGTCCCCGTCTCGGACTCGGCCTCCGTCCCGGCCTACTTCGCCTTGACCTCGTCGAGCTTCACGGTGATGCGATCGATGTCCGACTTGGCAACCAGGTAGACGTTGGGTTGGTTGTTGGCGATGACGTAGTAGTTGTTCTTGTCAGAGGATTCGCCCCCAACCTTGAGCGTGCAGGCATGACCCTTGACATTCGATTTCGCACTGATGATGGCTGATGGCTTGGCCAGGCCTGCCGTCTTGGGCAGGTTGTCTTCAGCATACTTCTGCGCCTTCCACTCGTGGAAGAACCCCGCGAGCGCGTTGGCCTTCGAGATGTCCGCCTTCGCGGCTGGCTTGCTCAACTTCCAAATCTCGTCTCCCGACTTGCCGGAATTCCTAGTCAGCACGAAGGGATCCTTGTCCCGCACCACCGAAACCTCGGTAATCTCGGCGGAGGCTAGGTTGCAAACCGTCTTGTCGCGAAAGTCGATGGGGCGCTTGTTGATCTGATCAAGGGTGAACTTCTTGACCAAGAACACCTGAGGCTTGTCAGCCATCTTGACGTAGGTGTCGTCTTCGCCCTTCTTCTTGCCGACCAGCAGCCGGTACTGCTTGCCGCTGCGAAGTGAGGCGGTGATGGTGTTCTCGGGGGAATCCAGACCGGTCTCCTCGGGCTTGGCGTTGTCCACAAACTCATTCGCCAGCAAGGTGGAGAAGCCCGTAATCAGGTCGGTGGCCGACCTCTTGTCAAATGGCTCGATCCCGGCGGCGGCCTCGACCAAATTCCAATCAGGCAGGGCGCTCGCGTCCGTGGGGGCGGGTCTCGACATCACGATGCGGCCGCGGGTCTTGTGGTCGACCTCGATCTTGTCTGCGTCCCTGTCCTCGAACCTGGCGATGTGCTTGTCGCGCCAGCCGAGAGTGTCCTTGTCCAACTGGTACCTGAAGAACTTGACCGCGGCCCACACCTCGTCCTTGCCTTCGACGCGCACCATGGTCTCGTCGTTTGCGGTCTTGCCTATGTGCAGGTCGGCCAGCAGCTTGTCGCCCTTCTTCACCGCCACGCGCAGGCTGTCCTCAGCCACCTCCAATTCCTTATGTCGGCTCTTCTCGGCCGCGATGATGTCATTGAACTCCATCTTTTCGATGGCTTCGAAGGCTGTCTTGGCGGGGTCTTTGTCGGCGGGATAATCGATGGGTTTCACGATCTGGTAGCCATCACCCTGCTTCTTGATGACGGTAGGGTGGCCGCCTTGGGTTATTTCCAGGGTGTCGAAGTCGTCCGCTTTGAGCCTGGGTATCGGACGCGGGCGCTCTCCGGGGGGCCGCGTGCCCTTTTCAGGCGAGCGCAGCAGGCCGATGGCGACGAGAACAAGGCCGGCGAAAATGGCAGCGGCGAACAGGGTCTTCCGATTCATGGGCTACCTCGAATGGCTAGATGGTCTGAGAGCTGCGGGCTATGCGGCGTAGGCGCCAGCGGAGCACGCCGTAGGCGCAAAACAGCACCGGCAGGCCCAGGATGTTGACCCACTTGAGCGTGCTGGCTGTGGCTTCGGAAACCGTTTTCAGGGGGCGACTGCCCATGGACTTTGACCGGAGCGGGATGAGAGCCTCATCTTCCACGGTCCAGCCGATGGCGTTATGGAGCAAGAACGCACCCGCCTCGTAGAAGGGGAATGCGCGCGAAAGTTGTACGTAGTCGTCGTTGGCAAAGTCCGAATCGCCAATCACCACGAGGCGCACGGGCTTTTGTGATTCGCCCAGCGGCTGCTTCTCGACCGCGGACATGCCGGCCGCAGGCGCTGGCACGAAGGCACTCTTGAGCGGTCCCTGATAGGCATAGCCGAAGGCAAACGGGCCATGCTCCTTGCCCTCCTCGAGCTTGGTCGCCTGGTTGATGATGAAGAAGCTGGAGTGCCGCCAACTGCTCGGGCTTGACGAAGCCAGTTTCCACAGCTTGCCTCCAGCCGGCAGGTTACCGCCCGCCAGCGGACCCACCAGCTCGACCGTGCTGGCCACCGGGAACACCAGACCACGTATGCCGTCGAGCACGGAAATGCCCGGATTCTTGGGGATCTGCACGCCCACCCAAATCGGGAGCTGGGTCAGACCGCGGCGTCCGCCGGCCATGTCGACCAGGCCGGGCATGGCTGCTTCATTGTCCACAATCACGTCCTGACCGATCTTGAAGCCGTAGGTCTCCAGCATCTTGTCGAGGCCGGTCTGGTTGGTTTGCACCATCTTGATCTGGGCCATCCCGCCCATCTGCTGCTGGTTGGGTGAGCTGACCGACATGCCGTCGTCGAGAATTACGGCACCCCGGCCGGTCATCAGGAACCGGTCAATCTCGCGCTGGCCTTTCTCGTCGATGGGCTGCTGCTTGGGGCCGCCGATCACCAGGGCGTCCACGTCAGCGGGGATCTCGGTGGTCGAGGGATTCACGCTGGTCATGTCGTATTCCTGGTCCAGAACCTGCTTCAAGGCACGGAAGCCCTGATTGGTGTCGGACTCGCCGTGGCCCGTGGTGAAGCCGATCTTCTTCTTCTTCACGGTGAGCTTCTTGATGAGCGACGAGATCTCGAACTCGAGACCCTCGGCGCGACCGATCTGCGGGATCGATTCCATCTTGTCGCCGTACAGGAAGCACAGGCCCAAGTAGTAAGAGCCCATCTCGAACTTCGAGCCGCGCAAGACCTGGATTTGAATCTTGTCGACCTTGCACATGTTGGCTTCTTGGTCCATCTCCTTGTCGGATTCTGGGATGGCCTCCCAGCGGAACTTTCCGTTGGAGCTAGTGCGGTACTCGTCGACCATGTCCCGCACGTAGCGCGACAGGGTCTTGATTTCGGGGGGCAGATCCGACGAGATGAAGGCCTTGACCGTGATGAAGTCCGGCAGTTTCTTCACCAGATCGCGCGACGGCTGCGACAAGGTGTAGACCTTGTTCTCGGTCAGATCGATGCGGCCGAAGACGCGCGTGCCGATCACGTTGACCAGGACGATCACGCCGACGACGAAGAAGGAGTAGAGGATGGCGCTGGAGGCGTAGGCGCGCTTTTTCTTAGATGTGGTCGACATGGTTCACTTCCACTTCCGGGAGTCGAGGGAAGCCGTGGCGATGACCAGAGAGACCACCATCACGGACAGATAGTAGATGATGTCGCGGGAATCGATGATGCCGCGGCTGAAGCCCTCAAAATGGGACTCGACGCTCAGGTAGGAGAGCACGGGCCGCAGGACCTCGGGCATGAAGGGCACCAGGCGATAGAACAAGTACAGCGAAAACGAGATGGCGAAGCCGATGATGAACGCAACGATCTGATTGCGCGTTAAGGTCGAGGCCATCACGCCGATAGCCATGTAGGCACCGCCCACTAGCAGGATGCCGATGTAGCCCCCGATGGCCGGCCCTTTGTCTAGCGGACCGACCACCATGACCGTGACTGCGTAGAACAAGGTCAGGCCAACCATGGTTGCCAACAAGCCCATGCCCGCCAGGAACTTGCCGAAGATGACCTGCCAGTCGCGCACTGGCATGGTGATCAGCATCTCCAGCGAGCCACTGCCTTTCTCCTCGGCAATCAGGCGCATGGCCATGGCCGGCACGATGAAGCTGAGCAAGAGTGGCATCAAATTGAAATAGGCCCGCATCTCGGCCTGCCGCTCGATGAAGAGCGAGCTGAAGAAGAGGTAGCCCGACAACAGCATGAACACCGTGATGACGATGTACGCGATGGGCGAGTTGAAATAGGTGCGGATTTCCCGCTTGGCGACAGTGAGGGCGGCGGTCATGACTTGCTCTCTTCCCCGGTGGTCAGGTTGCGGAACACGGTTTCCAAGCTGGCGGCTTCACGGTGCAGCTCCAGCAGTGTCCATTTGTTGTCCACGGCGGCGCGGAACAGGACCTTGCGCAGATCTTCGTCTCCGGCTGCGTCCAGGCTGAATGCGTGCGCCCCGGCTTCACCCGCCACGGGTTCGCAGCGGGACACGCCCTTGATGCTGTCCAGGCGCGCCTTGATAGCCTCCGCCGTGGTGCCGTTGGCCTCGACCAGCAGGCGATACCTGCTGGCCTTCTCCCGCGCCCGCAGCTCATCGGGCGTGCCGTCGGCCACTAGCTTGCCGCTGCTGATGATGAGCATGCGGCTGCAGGTGGCCTGCACCTCCGGCAGGATGTGGGTCGACAGGATGACCGTCTTTTCCTTGCCCACTTCTTTGATGAGCTGGCGAATCTCGACGATCTGGTTGGGGTCAAGTCCGCTGGTGGGCTCATCGAGGATGAGAATGTCCGGGTCGTCGAGCATGGCCTGCGCTAGTCCCGCGCGCTGCCGGTAGCCGCGTGAAAGCTCGCCGACCAGCTTGCCCGCCACCTCGTGCAGGCCGCAGCGGCCGCCGATCTCCTTGATGCGCTTTTCGCTGCGGTCGGACGCCATGCCCCGCATGGCCGCCGCGAACTGCAGGTACTCGAGCACGGTCATGTCCTTGTACAGCGGTGTGTCTTCAGGCAGATAGCCTAGGTGCTTGCGCACCTCCAGCGAGTTGTCGAACACGTCGAAGCCCGCCACCTTGGCGCGACCGCCGGTGGGCGCCAGGTAGCAGGTCAATATCTTCATCGTGGTCGACTTGCCCGCGCCGTTGGGGCCTAGAAACCCGAGCACCTCGCCCTTGCGCACGTTGAACGTGACGTCGTCCACGGCCCGCGTGTCGCCGTAGACCTTGGTGAGGTTCTCAACCTGAATCATCAGCTCTGGCATTTGATCCTCATTTGATTGTTCAGTCGGAGCCGCTTGCCATACCCCCGGGCAAACCGCACAAGCCTAGACTTTATTCCCGGCCTCCCGGACGCGGCCTATCTGGTAGCGCTTCCACGTACTGCGGCCTGGCCATCGGTGTCAAGGGCGGAGCGGATGTTGCACCCCCATCGCTACTTTGGTCCGCGGTTCGAGCCACCCGCAGTCAGGACTGATCCAAGCGGAGCAAGGCCCTGCAGCCAGCGAGTGGCGACCGCTTCCGTGGCGGGCGTGAAACGCCCATCCGGGGCGGATGATTGCAGAATAGCCGCTGCAGATTTGGCCATGATTTCAATGTGGTGTGCGCTTGAGTTAAACTGTTTCTTGAATGACGATACCGCCTGGGATGACAAGGGTTCGACAGGGCCTGGCCCTCGTCCCAGTAGGCGTTGCACCAGAACGGTTCGCGCCAGAAGGCCGTTGTCGATAGCGACGGGATCGGCGACGCCCATGACGTCCAAGCGCTCTGGCGAAATATGTTCGGGCCGCACCCCCAGTCCCACCACCAAGGCGAGGGCCGCTCCGGCTCGCTCGATGGCGGCCGTGGCCGTGGCCAGATCACGGAGGCTGGCGAAGGGACGCTCGCTCGCGTTGGGCGGGTTGTCGAGCATGCAGGGATACAGAGGACGCAACTTGACCAAGGCGCTGATGACCTCGGCGTCTTCGGGCTCCCACAGGTCGATGGCCGGCCGCAGTGGGGCGAAGGGGCTGTCGCGGATCAGCGACCGTGCGAGTTTGTGCAGCTTGCCAATCAGGCTGACGCCCAGACGGAAGAGCTTGGTCAAGGACACGTGGCGCACGGCCGCCACGCCGGCGGCATCGTCTCCTCGACTGAGAAACTCGACAGCCAGGTCCAGCGTGGCTGCCACGCGCCCAAGCACGCCGGCAACAGCAGGGTCGTCACCGGGCGAGACGCGGTCTGCGGACAGCACCCGGTTGCAGAGGGTCACCAGGGCACTGTGCAGGGCGGCTGCCTCTGCCGCTGATGTCAGGCCCGCCACCGCGCGGGAGAAGGGCGTGGCGCCGGCCAGGCGGTCGGCCATCAGCACCGGCAGGCGCAGGTGGGCATCTGTGCCTGGCTCGTCGGACGGTCGGGCTGACGCGACCGACCCCTGTTCCAGCTTCACGCTGGCGGGATCCAGCTCGCGGTAAACCTCGAGCGCGTCGTAAAAATCCACGAAGCCTAGGTCGGCCATGCGGCCGGATCGCCAGCGGAAAGCCGTGTGTTCCAATTCCGAATCGAGTTCCGAGCGCATGCCGATCAGAAACCGACGCATCATGAATTGGTCTGCGCGATAGAGGTTCTCGACCAGGTGCTGAGTCATCCGTTGGGATTCCTCGTCGCCCAGCAACTCCAAGGTGAAAAGGCGATCCGGCGTGTCGAAGAGGATGCCTTCAGGTTCGTCCGGCGGTTCCTCCAGCGACAGGTCGTAGATGCGAGCCCGCTGGCGAATCAGCAGGGCAACCAGTTCAATGTCGAGCCCCCGCGCCCAGGCACCCACGGTCTCGAAAGGAGCCTGCGCGATAGCGGTAAGCCACTCGTCGGCGCGTTCGATGGAAATCTGATCGCGGTCCCAGATGGCCAGGTCCAGCGCACCTTGCACCTGTTCGGCCGTGCCATGGATTAGAACTTCAAGGGCCTCCGGGAAGCCCAGCTCGTGCAGGACGTAGAAGAACTCGTCGGGCGGCAGGGCACGAATGGCACTGACCGGATCGGCAGTCGCGAAGAGTGCGTCGGCGCGCCGATTGCGACGGCTGCGGCCAAGTTGGGCGTGGTAGCGTGTCAGGGCTACGATCTGGCCGTCGGAGGCTGGCTTGTGCGTCTCGCTCACCCGCGCACTATGAAACACTAGCGGCCTCCGGTCCACGTTGGTCGAGCATGGGCCGGCCGGCGCATGCCTGGCCTGCACCGTCGGGGCAAACGCACGAGGTTGACAGCGCGGCCAGGTTCAGCGATACACCGCCTGACCATGCGTTTCTTGCCGCGAGAAGAGTCATTTTTCGACGATTTTGAGAAACACGCCGCAAAGACCGTAGAGGGCTGCCGCGCCTTTCTCGAGATGGCGGAAGGCACGGCCGATTGCGCCACGGCCAGTGCGCGCGTGAAGGCCATCGAAAGCGAGTGCGACCACATCACGCACGGAGTTGTCGCGCGCTTGCACAAGACCTTCATCACTCCCATTGATCGCAACGACATTTTTCGTTTGATCTCGAAGATGGACGATGTGATGGATTTCGTAGAGGCAGCGGCCCAGAATCTGGTGGTGTACGACATTCACCAGCCCACCCCGGAATTGGCTGGCCTGGCGCGTACGCTGACGCACGGGGCGGAACGCGTGCTCGAGGCGCTCTCCGGTATGCGCAATCTGAAGAATCCGGAGCTGATTCTGGAAAAATGTGTCGAGATCAACCGGCTGGAAAACGAGGCAGACGAGCTGCTGCGGACGACTATCGCCAAGCTGTTCAAGGAAGCCAAGGACCCCATCTTCGTCATCAAGTGGAAGGAAATCTACGAGCTCCTCGAAACCGCGACTGACCGGTGCGAGGACGTGGCCAACATCATTGAGGGTGTGGTCCTCGAGAATTCGTAGCGACGCATGTCGGGGCCACGGCCAGGGCGAGCGAGATGACTTTCTCGTTGGGAGCCCGGTGCGCATTAATAGGTTGAGGAGAAGACTCCAATGACGTCCAAGTTTCAGTTGATCGTTCCCCTGGTCTTCGCGGGTTTGCTGCTCGGCTGCACCAGCGCGCAAGTAGCCGCCGGAAATGCCAACGGGGGCAGCGGCGGAGGTGGTGGCCACGCGGGATCAAGTGGTCCTGCCATCCTGGTCGCCATCGACGCGGGCGTGACCCCGACACCAACACCAGTCCAGGTCGACCCGGGCGCCGCTCCCATCGCTTGTGACAACCCCACGGCTTGCACTGATTTTCCTTCGACCCCAATCAATGACCCCAACTCGCCTACGCCCGTGCCCGCCAATGCTGCGAGCCAGTTCGCGGGCTCTGCCTCGGGGTCAGGTCCCTGCGTGATCGAACCCGAGGACGGTTCGCTTTACCCGTACAACTGGACTCGTCCGCGCATCAATTGGACGGGTACGACCGGCCTGGTTCAGATTACCGTGCACGCCGATCTCGAGGCGAACGACCTGGTCGTCTACACCACCGCCGGCGGGTGGATCATGGACAAGGACATCTGGAAGGGGCTGGCGTCGCACGTGCATGAATCCGACATCTCGGTCACGGTTCGCGCGGCCGGCGGCGGCGCGACCACGGTGAAGTTCCAGATCGCCTCGGCGAGTGCCGCCGGCAGCATCGTCTTCTGGGCGGCAGATCCGTCTGCGGTTGGCAACCAGAACGTCACCACGGTGCAAGACACGACTTCGATGTTGCGCGGATTTACCGTAGGCGAGGAAGGCACGGTCGCGACCTTGAAGTTCTCCCAGGTCCAGCAGCCGAGCAAGGATCAGTCCTACAACAACCGCACGCCGACCTGCATCGGCTGCCATTCCTCCACGCCCGACCCTGGTTTCGTGGCCTTCGTCGACAACTGGCCTTGGGCTTCGGTGATCGCCGGGGTAAAGCCTGACAATGTCGGGGCGCGGCTGGCGAATTTGACTCCCGGAGGGCTGACGGCGCTTAACAAGCCCTGGGCTGGAGCCCCGACGTTTTCGGCCGCGTTCTGGCAGACTGGACAGCGCATGATGGTCACGACGGCGGCGGAACAAACCGACACGCTGCCGTGGGGAACCAACGGCAATGACGACGTGCAGCCAGCGAAGCTGGTTTGGTACAACCTTGATGGTCCTCAGCCCACGCAGTCGGTGGGACAAGGACCCGTGTGCTCGCCTGGACAGCAGTATGGTGTCATTGCCCGCAACGGCGACCCGAATCCTGGCACTGCGTTCCCGACCTGGAGCCACGATGGCAGCACCATCGTGTACTCGTCCACCGTCGGTCAGCCATCGCCGGGCGTTTTCGGAGGCTGCAAGGATGGCCGTTTGAACCAAGGTGCGACGGATTTGTATTCGGTGCCCTACAACGGAGGCAATGGGGGCGACGCCAAGCCGGTTCCGGGTGCTTCCGACAAGAATTGGGAAGAGTACTACGCCGCCTACTCGCCGGATGACCAGATGGTCCTGTTCGACCGGGTTCCTGCTGGCCAGGTCATGTATGCCAATGCGAACGCAGAAATTTTCGTCGTGCCGATGGGAGCTGCGCCTAGCGCTGGCACGGCCGTGCGCCTAGCTGCCAACGACCCCGTGCAGTGCGCGGGCAAGTCCAGCCCTGGTATCAACAACCACTTCCCGAAGTGGGCACCGGCGGCGTCGACACATAACGGCCGGACCTACTACTGGGTCGTCTACTCGTCGAACCGTGCAGGGATAACGCCGGTCACGTCAACCTACGACGGCCAGAAGCACGAGATCTCTCAGCTATACCTGACTGCCATCTCGGTTGAGAACGGGAAGTACACGACGTACAAGTCCATCTATTTCTGGTGGCAGCCCGCGACCACGGTGAACACGACGCCAGTGTGGGACATGATCACGATTCCGGCGGCGCCGCCAATCGTGCAGAAGTGAACATGGTGCTCTGAGCGCCCCGGCGTGCTAGCAGCCAGCTCTCCCTCTGCAGGCGCCAGGCTTGCGGTGTCGCAGAAAGCGGGGCAGGGTGCGGTTTTCGGCTGATAGATTCTTCGGTGTGACGAAGCCTCTCCTGCCCGGGCAGAAGCCCTTTGTTCCCGGCCGGCGGATCCCGCTGGCCGACTTTGCCGAGCGTCTGTATGCAGCCTACGGACCGCAGGGCTGGTGGCCTTTGCTTGAGCATCGAGGTAGCAACCCGACTCTCACCGGGCGGCTGACCGGCTACCATCCGGGCGACTATTCTATTCCGCGCACCGAAGCGCAGCGCTTTGAGATCTGCTGCGGCGCGATCCTCACCCAGAACACCGCTTGGCCAAACGTGGAAAAGGCGCTGCAAGCGCTTGCCCATCAGGGCTTGCTGGCGCCGCGCGAGATCTTGGCAGTCGACGAGCTGCGCTTGCAGCAGGCGATTCGCCCGTCGGGATACTTCCGTGCCAAGGCTCGCAAACTGCGCGCCTTGGGCGAATTTCACTCGCGACTTTCTGGCCGCCCGCCGACGCGCGAGCAGCTTCTGCAGGTGTGGGGCGTGGGGCCCGAGACTGCTGACAGCATCCTGCTCTACGCCTATGCGCAGACCGAAATGGTGGTCGACGCCTATACGCTCAGGGTCCTGCTTCGCCACGGCTACCAGCGCCGAGAACCAAACTACGCCGCGGCCAAGGCCTACTGCGAGCGGAATCTGCCGCGCTCGCTTCACGGCTATCAGGAATTTCACGCGCTCATGGTTGAGCACGCCAAGCGCCTGCGCGCGACCGTCGCTCGGAAAGGTGTCGCCGGTTGAGCGAACGGATCGACGGCGTGTTGACTCATGACGCTCGTGGCGCGTAGGGTTCGGGCACCGTGGCCCGTCCAAGCCTTAGCGCACTCTTTGTCGCAAGTGCGTTTTTGCGGGTGAGGGTGTGCTTCTCCGCTCTCTTGGTTGCTGCCCTGATGAGCGGGTGGGGGGCCGTTGCCGAGGCTGAGCAAGGCAACCTGCTCGCAGGCAAGCGCCCAGTGCACAGCGAGGGTGTGACCCACGCTGATCGTCTCACGGACGGCATTGTCAGCAATGAAGGCGACGAATGGTTGACCGACCTCACCTCGCGATTGACGTCCGGCACGTCGTTCGTCGCATACGATCTTGGTGAAACGCAGACTGTGCGTTGCGTTTTCGTCCAGGCAGACAGCAAAGAAGTCGGTGTGCTTTCCGGGTCGCTCGACGGCCAAGTCTGGCAGCCCCTGTGGCAGGTCGGTGGCGGATGGACCGAAGGGATGCAATTGCGCAGCACAAGACTGGAAGCGACCCTACGCTACCTTCGCTTGTCTGCCACCGGCGGCGATGTGTTTCACGCCGTAGCAGAAATCGCGGCCTATTCCCAATGCCCTGTGCCTTGGCCGCCCGAATTGCTTCGCCAGCACGGCACGCCGGCGGGCGAATCCATCGATACCAACATCCTGCTGTTCGGGCTGCTGGCCGGTTTGTTCGTGTTGCTGCACCGAGGTCGCAGCTCGAAGCTGCAGTACCTCTTGCTGTTGCCCGCACTGGCCGTGGGTTGGAAAGTCGTGGCTGACCTGATCGAGCTGTTCGATTTCAGTCGAGAGCCATCGCTTCGGGCCATGGCTGCGGCGCTCGCTGTCGTCGTCATGGTGAAGGAAACATTCTTGCCCAAGCGTTGGGCGCCCCATCGCGCGGTCATTCTGGCAACGCTATCCCTTTGCGCAGCGACGGCCTTCGCCAGCTACTACCACTTCGGCATGCTTCAGTTCGGCGACCACGCCAAGGGTCGGCGTACGTTCGTGCACACGTTCGACATGCGGCACTATTTTCCTTTGGCCAAGTACTTCCGCGAGTTGCGCTACGACGGCCTGTATCTGGCCAGCCTGGCTGCGTACATCGACAACACGCCGGACTTCACTGCGGACCAGCTTGGCCAAGTGCGCGTGCGCGACCTGCGCACCAGCGAGATACGGTCCGGCAGTGAACTTGCCAGCGAGCTGCCCGCGATCCGCAGTCGCTTCACGCCAGAGCGCTGGGACCAGTTTCGGCGCGACATGAAGTATTTCTCTGACACCATGGGCAGGGACGACTATCTCGGCAGTTTGGCAGACCATGGCGGCAATGCGACGCCGGCGTGGATATTGTCCGCCTACCTGATCTTCAAGAACGCACCGGCCAGCGAACTGACCCTAACTTTGGCTGGGCTCATCGATCCCGTGCTGGTCCTGCTCTTCTTTCTGGTGCTAGCGCGCACGTTCGGAACGCGCGTGATGCTCTACGTGATGGTGATCTGGGGGGCGACCGACTTCTACACCTTCACTGCGAACTTCATGGGCTCGACGCTGCGCCAGGATTGGCTGGTCGCGCTCGGATTGGGCGTGTGCGCGATCAAGCGCAAGCGACCCTGCCTGGGCGGCGCACTGGTCGCATACGGCGGCCTGATTCGTGGGTTCCCGGCTGTGGCGGCTCTCCTTTTTCTGGTGCCGATGGCATGGTTCGCTTTCGATCATCTGTTGCGGGGAAGGCGGCTGCCGTCGCTGGCAGAGTGGCGGGCCAGCCAGCGGCCAGCCCTGCGCGCGTGTTTTGGTGCTGCGGCCTGTGTGGCCGCACTGGTGGCGCTGACCTCGGTGATGTTCGGTTTTGGCGGCTCGTGGATGGCCTGGCAGGAGAAGATCGGGCACCACGCCACCGATCCCAGCACAAACAACGTGGGCCTTCGTAATGTGCTCGCATTTGATTCCGACTTCTCGGCCGAGCGGTTGCTCACCAGCCATCAGCCAGCGCCTGATGCGGAGTGGGCGCGCAGGCAACGCTTGACGTTCGCCGACCGCAGTCTCTTGTTCTACGGAATTTTGCTGGTGGTAACCGCGCTCGCCTTTCTCGCATGCCGTGGCCGCAGCGTAGAACAGGCAGCCCTCATCGGACTGCTGCTGGTCCCCTTCTACTTCTACCCATCAAACTACTATTGCCACTTCGTATTCTTGCTGCCCCTGGCAGTCGCGAGCCCGTTCGACGACCGAGACCACACGTTCGCGTGGGTGTTCATTGTTCTTGCCGCCATGTGTGTGGGTCAGGTTCTCACCTTGCGCGAGACTTGGGTCGATCTTCGCTACACCTACCAGAGCCTCCTTTTGCTTGTCGGCTTCGTCGCCATCATGGCGAAAATGGCTTGGCAATCGCTGGCCCAGGCGCCGCTGCGCAAACACGCAGCGGCGGCCAGGTGATCTCAGCCTAATGGGCGAGTTCTAGTAGAACGACACATCCCCGACACAGACGTTGAAGCTCATGCCTGTGTAGCAAGTGTTTCCAGTGCAGAGCTTGAACTCCCACTGAAGCGCCGTCATGATCTTGAGATTGAATGTCGGGAACACCTGACCCCACCCCTCCTGGGACATGTAGGAGAAGGGAACGGTCACCGTGACCGGACCAGCCGCGCCTGTTGCCGGGCCACAAGGCCACGACAGGGACGCATTTTGGCAAGTCACTCCGCCCGCCGACTGTCCGATCAGGTCTACCCCATAGACGTCGTTGCAGTTGTTGCTTGACGTGGTTGAGACGCAAGTTCCCCCACCCAGGGCATCCGCAATATCCGCTGTCTGGACCTGGACGCGCATCTTGCCATCGGTGATGGACCCCTCGATGGTAAAGCTGATGCCCGAGTAGATCGAGGCGTCGTAGGTGCAGATCTTCGCGGAAACGGCGTCCAGATTTACGCCAAGTCCGGCGCCCCAGTTCGAAAATCCAGATCCCGAGGCGCACATCATGCCCGAAGTGGGTGAAGCAGGCGAGACGGTGCCGGTGTTGTCACTATAGGTGTACCAACCGCCGGTCCGGCCATCCTGAGGAATGATCGCAATGTCCCCATCGGCCATGTTGTCGATGAGAGGGTTGGATCCCGTGGCCTTGCTCGGTGTGCAGATGGTCGCCCCGCCCGTGCTAGCCGTGCCACCCGTAGGAGGTCCGCCGGCAGAGTCGGGGATTCCCCCAGCACCTCCCACGGCGATTCCGCCCTCGGGGCCAATCACGCCTCCCGCTCCGCTGTTTCCGCCATTGGCACTATTGCCTCCGGCCTTGGAAATCGAGCCACCGCCTCCCGAATTCGTAGGGCTGCGGCCATTCGAGTAGCAGAAATTGTTGTTTGCGCACCAATAGCCGTAGGGACAAAGTCTGTCCCCTAGGGAGCACGCCTCCTGCCCATCTTTGGGATGCGGGTCGTAGCTGCACGCAGCGCCGACGCCCAACAAAGCAAGCGCCAGCGAGAAACACAGCCTGACTTGCAAACGCATCAGAAAGCCCCCTGTGCGAAGACCCCGGCACCGCCGGGCAACACCGTCGGGGTCAACGCGACGCTGGGCCCACTCGCGGAGGCTGCGCCGAAGCCGTAGAGCACGGCACCGGTCGCCACCAAGGCCGCGCCAACCCCGTAGCCCACCCACTGCAATGCCTCGAAAAGCCTGCCCGTGTTGGCGATCTTCGGATCGAAGCGCGTGCCATTCTGAATCGAGTTGGAATAGGCCTTGGCTTCAGCGCCACAGATTATCGCCCCTGTCACCGCGACCAGGCCGGTTACCCCGGTGATGATTCCGGCTACGCGCAGTCCCTGACCAGACTGGGTTGCTGCGGGTGCAGGCGTCGCTTGGGCTTGGGCGTAGACAGGTGCGGGCTGGGAAACAGAAGCCGACGGAGCGTAGTAGGGTTCCGCCGGCGGCGCGTACAATGGTTCGATCGGCGGCGCTGGCGACGCGGCAGCTGGATATGCTGCCGGGGCAAATGCCGGAGCCGGGGCCGCAACCGGTGCCGGGGCCGGGACTGGGGCCGGCGCAGGAATCGGCGCCGGCGCCGGCGCGGCGACTGCTGGTGACGTCGCCGCTGGCGTGGGGCTCACAGCCGGTGGAGTCACTGCCGGTGGCTTGACTGCGTACTCGGCCTCCTCCAGTTGCTGCTGGAGCGCCTTTATGCGCTCTTCAACTTCAGCGCGCTGCGGACTCTTCGGCGCCTTGATCAGGTAGTTCTTGTAGAGGTCGATGGCGCGCTTCGCATCGCCCTTGCGTCGATAGGCTTGCGCCATATTGAAGAGGAAGGTGGGATCGCTGCGGATGGCGTAGGCCTTCTCGAATTCGCTGGCCGCTTCATCCCAGCGACCCACGTCGAAGAACTGCTGTCCCTTGCGAAAATGCTCGCGCGCCTCTTGTGTCGCAGCATCATCCCCACGCGCGACCCGCACGTGCAGCGCTAGCCCCAGCATTAGGCTGGCGGACACTAACAGTGCGAGCTTGGCTCTCATTGCGGCACCTCTCGGGGATACTGGCTCAATCTAAGAAGTGAGTAATTTACATCAAAAACCACCCGAGGATTCGATTTTGGGCTGGGAAAGCCGCAGCCCCGTCGCGGCAGGCTTGCAAGAGAGCTTTGGGCGTCTTTGGGTGCCCGGTCCCGCGTGTTCGCCGCCGTCGATGGGGACTTAGCTCCCCAGAATCTTCGCCAGAACGGCATCAAGTTGATTGAGCGAGCCGTAGTGGATCTCGATGTGGCCACGACCCGCACCCGTTTCGACCAGCTTGACCCGCGCCGAGAGGGCGCGTTGCAGGCGCAGCGCCAGGTCACGCGCGGCCGGCGATTCCTTTGCTTCAGGCGGCGGGGCAGGGCGGTGTGTGTCTTCACGTTCACGGCGGACGAGGGCCTCGACCTGGCGGACGGAAAGCCCACGGCTGGCAGTTTGGCGCGCCAGTCGTTCGATGACCGCGTCGTCTTCGAGACCGAGGAGCGCGCGCGCATGGCCCATGGATAGGCGCCCCTCGACGACCATGGCTCGCACCGAAGGTGGCAGCTTGAGCAAGCGGAGAGCGTTGGCTACCGTGCTGCGCTCCTTGCCCACGCGCGTAGCCAGCGATTCCTGGGTGTAGCCGAATTCCGCGACCAGATGTTGATAGCCCTCGGCTTCTTCGATGGCGTTGAGATCTTCGCGTTGCAGGTTCTCGACCAGTGCCAGCTCAAAGGCTTGCGCCTCCGCTACCTCGCGGATGATCACTGGGACTTGGTGCAGCCCGGCCCGCTGGGCCGCACGCCAGCGCCGCTCGCCCGCGACCAGTTCGAATCCGCCTGCCGGTCGCACGCGCACGACCAACGGTTGAATGATGCCCTGGCTGCGGATGGACTCGGCGAGCTCACTGAGCCGGGCGTCGTCGAACTTTTTGCGCGGCTGTCTTCCCGAGGGGTGGATGTTCTCGATGTCGACCGCACGCAGGCTGGGCCCCGACTTGGATTGCGCCCGCTCTTCTGGATCGGAAGCTGCCGCAGCCGGAATCAGGGCGGCCAACCCACGCCCGAGCGCCTGACGTTTTCCCGCGCCGGTCACGAATTCTCCGCCTTTGGTCGCGCGTGGCGGGCAAGAAACTCGCGCGCGGCCTCCATGTAGCTTTTGGCGCCCTTGGAGGCGACATCGTAGAGCAGAATCGGCTTGCCAAACGACGGCGCTTCGGACAGCCGCACATTGCGCGGGATGGGGGTGTCGTACACCCGGCCGCCAAAGTGGGTGCGCACCTCAGCGGTCACCTGCTCAGTCAGGTTCTGGCGCGTGTCGACCATACAAAGGAGAATACCCTCGATATCGAGGCCGGGGTTGAGCGACCGACCCACCAGATTTACCGTGGCTTGCAGGTCGGAAAGACCTTCGAGCGCGTAGTACTCGCATTGCAGAGGGACCAGCACTCCGTCGGCGGCGCAGAGCGCGTTGAGAGTAAGCAGGCCGAGCGACGGTGGGGTGTCGATGACGATGAAGTCGTAGTCAGGAGCAACCAGGCGCAAGGGATCGCGCAACTTCATCTCGCGGCCGGACTCCGACACCAGCTCGATCTCGGCGCCCGCCAGATCTTGGCCCGACGGCACCAACTTGAGGAAAGGCAGTTCGGTGGCACGGGTGACGTCTGCCACGGATTTCTCGCCGATGAGCACGTCGTACACGCTGCCCTGTTTCGCTCCGGCTGCCTGCCGGGTGTGGCCGAGGCCCGAGGTCGCGTTGCCCTGCGGGTCCATGTCCACCAGAAGCACGCGTTTCTCAGCCACCGCAAGCGAAGCGGAAAGGTTGACGGCGGTGGTCGTCTTTCCGACGCCCCCTTTCTGATTCGCGACCGCTATGACCCTGCCCATGGTGCTGTGATCCCGTCGAGCGGGCTCACCCTCCTAGCATCAATAGGGCCGCGGTTTCAACCGAGCCGGGACCACAACCCATCGATAGCTGCAGGAGGTCGTGGCCGTGGGCGTGGCCGTGGCCGATGAAAAGCGATGCACAAACTTGACGGCGCCTGAGGTTGCAATACTACTTGAACCTACATGTAGCGTATTTCCCTGCAACCCAAGGAGAACCACCATGAGCTACGGCGATATGAAGACCTACCGGACATTCGAAGAGTTCGAGCGCGAGGAGCTTCGCCGCATGGACGCTGTGGGCAACTCGGTCGACGAAATGATCGACACCATCTTCAGCGAGGAACTGGACCTGGACTTCTCAGCCGGGAAAAAGCGCGCCGCCGTCGACGAAGACGACGAAGATTAGGGGCTGCCTTCGTTTGCGGCGTCCACCAGCTCAGGCGGCCGCTCGGCGCTGGCGGTCGGACAGGAAGGACCAGGTTCATAGACGCCCCCTGAGGCTGACTTCTGGTGAGCAGTTCCGCGCAGCCACCGAACTGCGCCCAGCGCCAGTATAGCGCCGTCCCCAGTGTGCGAGTTTCTGCGTGAACAGAAGCGAGCTCGGCGCGTCGGCGGGCGGCCGCCGAGGAGCGCTACCGGCATCAGCCCGCCAGCGCCGAGCGGCCTCTTTCTACTAGGCCCCGTTCATGCTCCCTGGGGATGGCGGCACCCCCTACCTTGAGGGACACAGAAGCTAACTCATCCCGCCCGAGCGTCTTCCAGGAACGCCTGCAGCTCGGCCGATGCCTCTTCCCAGTCGGCCATGCGACGGCCGAGAAGGTCGCCAAACTCGCGTTCGCGATCGGCCAGCGCATGCAACTTCTGCCAGTCGCCTCCGTGGTCTGCGGCCAGCTGCGCGCGCAGTGAAGCCAGCTCGGTTTCGATGCGCGCGACTTCGGCCTCCAGCGATTCGACCAGGCGTTCCAGCCGGCGCTGCGTGCGCTCGCGATCCTTCTTGGCGGTCCGGCTGATCTCGGTGGGCGACTGGGTGACTGGGGACGGCGCCGCAGGGACTGGCGCAGCCGCCACCTGGCTCTTGCGGTACTCGCGCCAGTCCGAGTAGTTGCCGACATGCGCCTCTAGAGTGCCGTTTTCGAACACCAGCAGGCGTTGGCACACTCGATCGAGAAAGTAGCGATCGTGGCTGACCACGATGAGGGTTCCTTCGTAGCCGTCGAGCGAGTGCTCCAGCGTTTCGCGCGCCGGAATATCCAGGTGGTTGGTCGGCTCGTCGAGCGCGAGCACGTTGCGCGGAAACAGCAGCATCTTGGCCAGCGCCAGACGGCTGCGCTCGCCGCCCGAGAAACCGCGCACGGTGCGAAAGGGATCGTCACCGAAGAAGCGAAACTTGGCCAGATACTGCCGCACCACTTCGGGCGACAGATCGTTGCGCACCGACTGGATTTCCTCAATGGCGGTGCGGTCCTCGGAAAGCGAGCTCAGCTTCTGATCGAAGTAGCCCAGTCGCACGGCGGCGCCGCGTTCCACCACGCCAGCTAACGGCGCCAGTTCGCCGACCAGAGTCTTGAGCAGAGTACTCTTGCCGCAGCCGTTGGGCCCCACGATGCCTACGCGATCTCCACGAAAGATGTTGACGGTCACGTCGGTCAAGATCGGCTTGCCCGGGTAACCCACGCTGATGTTCGGCGCACGCACGATTTCCTTGCCGCCCAGATCGCCGCCGGTCTGGAAATTGAGCGCGATCCGGCCCGCCATCTGCCAGTTGTCCTCGGGACGCTCCAGCCGCTCCAGCTTCTCCAGCATGCGGCGCCGGCTTTGCGCCTGCTTGGTCTTTTGCCCAGCCAGGTTGCGCCGGATGAAGTCCTCGGTCTTCTCGACGTGGTCTTTCTGGCGCTGGTACTCGACGCGCGCGCGTTCTAGCCGTGCGTCGCGCTCCACCACGTACTGGTCGTAGGCAAAGGAATAGCGGACGAAGTCGCCGTCCTCCAACTCGACGATTGCGCGACAGGTGCGCTGGATGAAGGCACGGTCGTGCGACACCAACACGAAGGCGCCTGGATATTCATTCAGACGCGCCTCCAAGCGTTCGATGGCCGCAAGATCGAGGTGGTTGGTGGGCTCGTCGAGCAGGAGCAGATCGGGTTGACGGACCAAGACTTTGGCCAGCTCCAACCGGCCGCGCTCGCCGCCAGACAGGGTGGCCAGCGAGCGGCCGAGGTCGGCCTGTGACAGCCCGACGTCCTGGGTGAGTTCGCGCACGCGGGTTTCCAGGTCATAGCCACCCTCCAGACGGTAGCGTTCTTGCAACTCACCGTAGTGCCTCAGTTCCGCCTCGGAAGCATCGGCCAGCCGTGCTTCCAAGCGCTGCAGTTCCTCGTGCATGGCTTGCACGTGGGCAAATGGTTCCAGCAGCGCATCGAGCACGGTGCCTTCGCCGCCCAGTTGGTGCGACTGGCGGAGGTAGGCCACGGTCTGTCGCCCCAGGATGCGCGCATCTCCCGCATCGACTTGCAGCTCTCCCGCGAGCAGCTTGAGCACGGTGGACTTGCCCGTGCCGTTGGGGCCGAGCAGGGCAAGCCGATCACCGGGCCGGATGAGCAGCGACGCGCCGGCCAGGATCTCGGTGCCAGGATAGCTGAAATGTGCGTCGGCGAACTGGGCGAGGCTCAACCGTTGGCCTTCATGAACTCGCGCATGTGATCGGCCAGGGCCTGGCAGCCTTCCACGGGCATGCCGTTGTAGACCGAGGCCCGGATTCCGCCGACGGTGCGGTAGCCCTTGAGCGCCAGCATGTTTTTGCCCGAGGCTTCCTTGAGAAACTTCTCGGTCAAAGGCTCGCTGGGCAGCTTGAAGGTGATGTTCATGTGGCTGCGCACGACCGGATCGGCCACGGTGCCTTTGTAGAAGCCGCCAGAACCGTCGATGGCATCGTAGATGAGCTTTGCCTTGTCGGCGTTGCGCTTCTCGATGGCGACCAAGCCACCCTGACGTTCCATCCAGCGGAACATCTCGAGCAACACATACACGCCGAAGGTGGGCGGCGTGTTGAGGCAGCTCTTGGCCTCGGCGTGCACCTTGTAGTTGAAGATCTTGGGCACGCTCTTGCCGATTCGGTCGTAAAGATCCTTGCGCACGATGATCAGCACTAGCCCCGAGGGGCCCAGGTTTTTCTGGGCGCCGCCGTAGACCATGGCCGTGCGTGCGATGGGGTGCGGCCGCGACATGATTTCCGAGCTGGCGTCGACCATTAGCGTCGGGTGCTTGGGCCACTCGACGAAACGGTTGCCGTGCACGGTTTCGTTCGAGCAAATGTGCAGGTAGGCGGCGTTGGGGTCAGCGGTCCACCCTGTCGGGTGACGGTCGAACCCAGTCGATTCGCCCGACGCGATCACGCGCACCTTGTCCGGGGCGATGCCCTTGGCAGTGTCAGCGGCCTTCTTCGACCACTCGCCGGTTATCAGGTAGTCGGCCGTGCCGTTGAGGAAGTTCATGGGAATCAGCGCGAACTGCTGGGTCGCACCTCCCTGCAGGAAGAGCACGTCGTGCGTATCAGGGATCTGCAGCAGGCTGCGGCAGCGGGCGATGGTTTCGTCCAGCACCGCATCGAATTCCTTGCCCCGGTGACTACACTCCGCGATGCCAAAGCCCTTGCCTTGATAATCCAGCAAGGCGGCGGCCGAGGCTTCAAGAACCTCGTAGGGAAGCGTGGCAGGACCAGCGGCGAAGTTGAACGCGCGTTTCTTCATGGGGCCTCCGTTGGATGGAGGCGAAAGCATAGTCGATCCCAGGCGTGAACGGGAGGGGAACTGATGTTTGGAATGGACCCCGAAATGAACCTGTACTAGAAACCCTCAGGCCCAAGCCGGGCCGCGTTTTTCGATGTTCGAATTCTACTGGTCAACGAAAGATAGTCGTGCCCAGCGTGGACGATTTCATGGGGCGACGCTCGCCCGTGCGCGGAGAGACACATGGCCGTTGTAGTTGTTGTCGGAGCCCAATGGGGCGATGAAGGGAAGGGGAAGGTCGTCGACCTCCTCACCGAGCACGCAGATGTGGTGGCACGTTGGGGAGGGGGGGCCAACGCCGGCCACACCATAGTCGTGGAAGGAAAGAAGTATGTCACGCACCTGATTCCTTCTGGCGTGCTTCGGGCCGGAGTGACCTGCGTGTTGGGCGAGGGCATGGTCATTGACCTGCGCACCTTGGTGGAGGAGATGCGCGCTTTTCGTAGCCACGGTTTGCTGGCGCGAAACACCGACCTCGTGGTCGCCGGCCGCGCCCACCTGACCTTTCCACACCATCGCGAACTTGACCGTTTGCGCGAAGAGGAACCGGGCGCCATTGGTACGACTCGTCGAGGGATCGGTCCGACTTATGAGAGCAAAGCTTCGCGCACCGGCGTTCGCGTCGAGGATCTGCTGCGGCCAGAGCGGTTTCGGCGCAACGTGGAGCGCAACGTGGCCTATGTGTCAGCGGCTCTGGTCCGGTATGGAGCCGAGCTTCCCGACGTGGACGCCTTGGTCAAAGAATACTTGGGCCTGGGTGAAGAGATTCGGCCCTTCGTGCGGGACGCTTCTCGCTTCCTCTACGACGAGATCCGAGCGGGCCGCAACGTGTTGTTCGAGGGCGCTCATGGTGTCTTGCTCGATCTGGACCATGGCACCTACCCGTTCGTTACGTCTTCGTCGACCACCGCCGGTGGCGCGTGCACAGGATGCGGCATTGGGCCGACCTCCATCGACACCGTCGTCGGAATCGTGAAGGCATATGCCACGCGTGTGGGCAACGGTCCCTTCCCGACGGAGCTGAACGATCAGATGGGCGAACGCCTGCGCGACGTGGGGACGGAGTTCGGGTCCACCACCGGCAGGCCCCGGCGCTGCGGATGGTTGGATATACCAGCCCTGCGCCTCACTTGCCGGCTTTCCGGCATCCGGGCCCTTGCGCTGACCAAGCTCGACGTCCTGTCTGGTCTCGATCAGGTCAAGCTTTGCGTCCAGTACCGGCTGGCAGGCAAGACAATCGATGAAATGCCGCTGGATCTCGACGACTTGGCGGCGGTAGAGCCGGTCTACGAGACACTTCCGGGGTGGCCGGAACTTTTCGCTGGTGGCGCATGGTCGGCCGGAAAGACGCAAATTCACGCGGCGGCCGAGAAGTATGTCGCGCGGGTTTCCGAGCTAGTCGGCGTGCCGCTGGCTCTGGTTTCAGTCGGGCCGGGGCGCGACGAGACCATTGTCAGGGACAACCCATTTGTAGCAAGGAATGCGCGCTAACTCATCGCACGCAGCCTACCGCGGCGGGTGCGTCGCGGATCTGCCGTCAAGGTCGTGCGCGGTGTTACGGGTAGAAATGGGACAGAAACCGTCTTGCCAGGCGGAGACTGATATCTATAATCGCGCCGTTGCTGTCTCTTCGTGGTACGCGTAAATGAGGGCCCAATGAAAATCGTCTGTGACGCTTGTCAGGCAAAGTACTCGATAGCGGACGAAAAGGTCCAGGGTAAGGCCTTCAAGATCCGATGCAAGAAGTGCGGCCACATAATCGTGGTCAGAAGTACCGGAACGTTCGCCGTCAGTGCTGCGGCGGAACCCAAGCCCGCTCCGGCCGAGGCCCAAGGCACATGGTACATCGTCGTAGAGGGCGAGCAGGTCGGCCCGCTGGCCGTACCAGATATCGCGGCCCGCGTGGCGCGTGGTGAGATCACGAGTGATTCGCTGGTTTGGAAGGAAGGTTTTGCCGACTGGGTGAAGCTGTCGTCCGTTCCTGAACTGGCGCAAGCGCCATCGTCGCAAGCGACCACGGCCGATCAGCCGAACTCGATCCCGGCAGCAGAGCCCGCGCCTATCCGGCGCGACTCAGCACGCATGCGCGCGCACGCGGCGCCGATGACGGCGGCTCCTGCCGAGGACGTTTTCTCCAAGCCCGCCTCCGCGGCCAAGGGAGGCGCCGATCTTTTCGCCTCGCCGGCCGTCGGACTCTCGCCCGCAGCCGAGACGCCAGCCACCGCGTCGTCTGCCTTTGCATTTGGAGCGGCTGCGGCCGCCCCTGCCGCTGAGCCTGCAGCCAGGGCTCCGGGCAACGGCGCCGGGGAAAGTCATATGACAGGCCAACGCAATGAGAACTCGGTCCTGTTCTCGCTGGCCAACCTGGAAGCGCTGGCCGTGCCCAGTTCGTCCTCCAACGCGCGGGCACCATCGACGACTTCGACCACCGAGGGCTCTGGGCTCATCGACATTCGCTCGATGGCTGCCAGAACCATCGGAGAGTCCGGACGAGACGATGCCTTCGGCGGTGCGGACGCTTTGCCAACTTTCTCGACGCCGCAGTTCTCACCGGTCGCTCCGGTGTTCCTTCCGATGGCTTCGAGCGGCCCGCCCAAGTGGGTGTACCCGGTTCTGGGTGTGCTCGGACTGGGCATCGTCGCCCTCGGCTTGGGTATCTATAAGGTGGTGTCGGTGCCTCCTCCTCCGCCACCCGCGCCTACGCAGATCGTCGTGCCCACGGTGGTAGCACCGCCGGTGCCAGCGCCAGCGGCAGCGCCAAGCCCAGGTGCCCCAGCGCCGGCCGAGGCGGCCAAGCCGGCCGCCGAGGAGAAGCCGGGTGAGGAAAAGGGAACGCCGGAGAGGAAGAAGCCATCCGGGAAGGGTGGCAGGTCCGTGGCCAAAGCCCAGACCGAGACCAGCTCGCCGACCAAGGGTGCGCAGCCAGTACCTGAACCGGCCGCGCCTGCTCCAGCGCCGCCCAAGCCCAAGAAGGGTGGCTCCATCGATGACTTGCTCGATCAGGTAGGCACCAACAAGCGCGGCGGAAGCAGCGACGACGCTAGGCCCAAGAAGGCACCCGCGGCGGCCTTGCCGGCACTGTCCCAAAGCGACATCGTGAGTGCGATGAAGGCTGTGCAGCCAAGGGTGAAGGAGTGCTACAACCAGTATAAGGTTGCGGGTAGCGCGATGGTCACGATAGCGGTGTCCAAGGGAGGCCGGATCGCCTCGGCCAGTGTGCAGGGCAAGTTCGCTGGCACACCCACTGGAACCTGCGTGGAAGCTGCGGCCAAGGCGGCGAAATTCCCTCCCTGCGAGGCCATGAGTTTCCCGTGGCCCTTCCAGCTTCACTAGTTTGTGTTTTAGTGTGAGGCGCCGGCGTCAGGTTCCACCGGCTCGGGCTTGCGGGGAGGCGCGGGCGCAGGCGAGCCATGGTCCTCACGCAGCTTGGCCGCCAGCTTGTCGAGCAAGAGCTGCTCAAGGTAGTGGGGCAGGTCGGGCAGCGAGGCCACGATCCGTGTGGTGTCACGACCGTCGCCGTCGGTGATTCTAACGAGCTCGAGCGACCCTTTGTGGAGCTTCTGGCCTTCCGGGTAGTCAAACAGGATGTAGCCGGCGGTCTCGTCTTTCTCGCGAATCACGCAATTGCGGTCGATGCGCAGGAAACGAACGGCACTCGGCCACACATCGGCCATCGGATATTGGACCGTGCTCGCGCTGCGCGCTTCTGCTCTGGGCAGACCGAAGCACAGCCCGGCAAGGATGAGCCCGAGCGCGGAAAACCTGCGTGGCAAGCCTCGCGTCACGAGGCATCTCCTTCCTCAACAGCGCGTTTGGATTCGACAACCAAGGTGCGCAGTGAGCGGGAACCTTCGCCAACCGCTAAGAGGGCGAGAAACCCCCATCCCACGTACCACACGAACTGGATTCCATGGAGAGCGATGGCGTAGGCCCCGCCGAAGTGGCTGACCGTGGCCGCAGGCAAGTACGCGCCAAGAGCAATGAGAACACCCGCATGAAACTGGCCCACCAGACCCGGCGAATTGGGCAGGGAAATGATCACGCCGGTAAAGGCCATGGCCGCGAACGCACCAGTGAGAGGGATGGCGAGATGCATGTCCCGAGCAAGCAGCCACATTCCGAACCCGTTGCTGAACCAGTAGAGAATCGTCTGGGCCAGAAACGGAATCATGTTGCGCGGCTCACGCAAGGCTCGAAATCCCTGGATCAGGGCACGCAACTTGTCGGCCAGGCGGTCGGCTGTTGCAGGAGCGAAACGTCGCAGAAGGGTTGTCGCCAGGACGAGCCGAATCGTCTTCTCGGGCCAGCGCAGGGCACAGCCCAGAAAGATCGTGAGAGAGAGAAAGCCAATCAGAGAAAGCCAAGCCGCGCCGGCCAGAACCGAGGAGTAGCCCGGCCCGTCCGTCCGGAAAGACATCAAGTACGTGGTGAAGAAAAGGATGGAGATCACCAGCCCGTCCACGATGCGCTCAACGGCGACCGTTCCCAACACGGCGCTCATGCGCGATTGCCCGCTGCGCACGACATAGTACGGCCGCGCGAATTCGCCCAGGCGGAACGGCAAGGCCAGGATGGCCATGAACCCCGCAGTTGAGATGGTCATCAGGCGGCCGAAACTGAGTGACACGCCGATGGGGCGCAAAAGGTACTTCCAGCGCCACGCTCGGAACAGATGCGTGGGAACCATGGTGGCCGCGTAGATCAGAACCGCCGAAAGTGGCAAGCCACGCAGCACCGATGCCGTGGCTGAAAGGTCCATCTTGCGAATAGCCAGCCACAGACACACCGCCCCCACGAGCAGCGACAAGAAGATTTTGGCAAATAGTTTCAAGGGAATTGGCCTTTTCGGCGACAAGCGCATCAGGGGAGTTCGCCCAACAGAATACGGCGGGGATTATCGCTGAGCAATCGCGCGACCGCCTGGGCGCCGAGACGTTTCTCGATCCAGGCCAATCCCGACGCGATTGATGGGACGTCTGCGGTGTCGTGCAGGTCGGAAGCAGCGGCATGGGCCAGGCCCCCCTCAACCAATCGTCGGGCCGTCTTGACTTCAGCGCGGTCGCCGTTTCCCGACAGCGCGGCCAGGTCCACCAGCAAGGCTGCCTGGCGGCTCAATCCCTCGGCAACGGCGGGATCACGCTGCACCGCCGAATACCGTTCCGGGTGGGCCAGAACGGGAAGTCGTCCGGAAACCCGTATGTCGAAAAGGGCTGCCTCAAGCCGAGGGGGCATGACCATCGGATTGATCTCAAAGAGGAAGGCTTTGCCACCATCGTAGCAAGGTGGTTCGTCTTGGCGCAGCCGGGCTGCGAAGACATCGTCCCAGTAGTTCTCGGCTCCGAGCAGCAGGCGCACTTCGGGTAGCAGATTCGCAATCTCACGTCTCACTCGGTCAAATGTGAGCCTGACATCGTCGAGTGGAGGTTGAAATCTTCCAGCGAACTGGTGGGGAGTGGCGCACAGGTCGGAGAATCCCACCTTTGCCAGCGCCCCCACCATGCTGAGACAGGTGGCGAGGTCACCGGCTCCGTCGTCGAGGCCTGGGAGGAAATGCGAGTGTAGATCGACGTAATGCGCCACGGCGTTTTGCCGGGAGACAATAGCTAATTCGGCGCCGACTTGAGTGTTTCTTTTCGTACTGGCTGGTGGCAGACAGAAAACGTGTTCGGCTTACGCTTCGGACTTGCACAAAGGCGAAAAGAGATCGCAGAGTGATCTAGCTGGGAGGCAAAAGTTTGATGAGTGATAAGGTCGTGCTGCCACGTCTGGACTTGCCGGGTCAAAAGACCCATTGGGCTGTTGTTGCCGTCATTGGCGGGGGTGTTCTGGTGTTGCTGATGGCCGCCATTTTTCTCGTGGTCGTGCACAAGCAGCAGGCCGGGCAAGAAGCGGCCGCACGAACAATGGAAGCCCGTGCCAAGGAAGCTGCCGCCCAGGTCGAGAAGATGAAGCTTGAAGCTGTTGCTGCAGCCGAGCGGGCCAAGGCAACAGCAGCGGCAGCCGCTGCGGAAAGGGCGAAGCCGGCTCCTGCTGTCGCGGCCAGCGACGACGCCAACCGGGCCGGGGCCGCCGGCTCGTCGGCGTCAGATGGAGATTCGGGCAAGGCGGCACAGAAGAAGAAAGGGCGCAAATCAGCAGGGCGCAAGACGGCAAGGGTGGCAGGAGCCAAGAGCGGCGGCGGAGTGCCCTCGGAATCTACCAAGAAGACTGACGCGTCCGTTGATGCGTTGCTGCGCGGTTTGAAGTGAACTCTGTGATTCGCGCAAGGCGCGAGCACCCAGCGTCGGCCTGGTCGAGATGCCACCGCGCACGTGTTCGCGCTGCGCGCGCGCGAATTTGTGTTAGATACTAGATTGATGGGCTACCGTTCCCCGTTGAACATCGCACATTGCAAGGAGCTACATGGCTGAGGCACAAGAGAACTCGGTGCTGACGTCTCTCAAGGAACTTCGCAGGCAGGAAGAGGAGCGGGTCAGACAGGAGAAAGCAAAAGCCGAAGCAAAGGCCGACGCTGATCGGCGGGCGAAAGAGGAGGCTGAACGACGGGCGAAGGAAGAGGTCGAGCAGGCGCGTCGCGAGGAGGAAAACCGCAAGAAGCGCGCCGAAGATGAGAAGCTGGCGCGTGAGCGCGAGGAGAGGTTGCGCGTTGAGGAAGCCGATCGCCGCGCGCGTATTGATGCTGAGATGAAGTTGCAGCACGAGCGCATGAGGCTTGAGGTTCAGGCCAAGGCGGCGGTGCAGACCAAGCCCGCGCCCAAGGGACTCATCATCGGCATCGTGATCGGCGTGTTGGTCATCGGAGTGGGCGTGGTGGCCAAGATCAAGTCGGACCATGCGGCCGCCGAGGCGCAGGCCAGGATCGTGGCCCAGAAGGAACGCGACGAACTGCTGCGCAAGCAACAGGAACAGGAGATGGCCTTCCAAGCCAAGATCGACAAGCTCACCAAGCAACTTGGCGAGGCCAAGAGCGAGGCTGACCGCGAGGCGTTGAGGCAACAGATCGCCGAGGCCAGCTCGCGTCGTGCGGCTAGCGGCACCGCAAGTCGCCCACGGCAGAAGGAAAGCGCGGCCAAGCCCGAGGCGCCGCAGAAGCTGATCAAAGACAAGAAGACAATCTCGAACGACCCGCTCGACGGGATCCAGTAGGGTTCGACGGAACTGGTTTCTCCTGTTGCGAACGGCCACCTCTTGCGGGCGGCGCCGTGGTAAAACGCCGCTATGAGCGGCCGTGAGCTTTTTGAACGCAACCGGGCTCGACTTCTCGATCTGCTCAAGCAGCTCGCCTATGAGGAGCGCGAGGTCATCCTCTCGTCGGGACAGAAGAGCAATTTCTACATCGACTGCAAGCAAGCCGTGTTGAGCGCGGAAGGCCACTTCTTGGTGGGCTGGTTGTTCAATCGGGTGATTGCCGAGCACGCCCCCGATGTGGAGGCCGTGGGTGGATTGACCATGGGTGCCGACCCGCTGGCCTCGGCTGTGGCCACCGTCAGCTATCTGGGCGGGCGGCCGCTCGATGCTTTCTACGTGCGCAAGGAGGCCAAGGGCCACGGCACGGCGCAATGGTTGGAGGGACGCAAGTTGCTTCGCCCAGGAATGCCAGTCGCGATCTTGGAGGACGTGGTGACCACGGGCGGCTCGGCGCTCAAGGCGATTGCGCGTGCGCGCGAGTTTGGCCTCAGGGTCAGTTTGATCGTCGGTTTGGTGGACCGCGAAGAAGGTGGCCGCGAAGCATTGGAACGGGAGGCGCCGCTGCAGACTCTCTTCCGACGGAGGGAGTTCATCTGATGCCCGCTCGGAGGGTGCTGGGGACTGGGTTGGTTTGCTGTGTGGCGCTGGTCGGGTGCGCCCAGGCGTCTTCCAAACCCGTCAATTTCTCCGACGCCACCCATGACTATCGACCAACTGACTACTCGTCCGTGTACGAGAGTTGGACACGACACGCGAAGCTTTGGCAGGAGGTGGGCACAGTCATCGAAGCCTGGGCGACCTACAAGAGCTGGGATTTTCGCCAAGCCTATGTGTCCTACTACGCGAGCGTCTATGACTTGTCGGACAGCGATCGCGCCACGCTGCTGCGCGCGCAGCTGGACGCATCGCGGGCCAGTCATGAATTCCATGTGGCGGTACAGATGACCACCGACAAATGGAACGATCTCGAGCGCAGAAACTCGCCATGGCGTGTGACTCTGCTTGACGCCGCGGGGAACGAAATCAGTCCCACGTCGATCCAGGCGGTGAAGCTGCCCGAGCTGTACGAGAGCCAGTTTTTCCCCAGCCGCACCGAATTCACGCACATATACGAGATCAGTTTTGCCCGCACTGGCAGCGGTGGGCAGCCATTCTCTGGTCCGGCAAGCGGCCGTCTCGCCTTGCGGTTTGCCAGTCCCGTGGGGCGGATCGAGCTGGTCTGGGACTCGAAGTAAGACCTGGGTGTCAGGCGCGCTTTTTGGATGGCCCGCGGCCAGACGAGATCCTCCCGTTGCGTTTGCCGGCGGTTTCATCAAGGTCAGAGAAGTTGTCCTCGGCCTCGCGCTTGTAGAGGTCGGCCTCGCGGGCAAAGAAGTCACGCTCTACGGCACTGAAGTCACCGCTGATGCGGCTCGTGCGCCTGCCGGTCTGCGATTCTCGCTCGCTGTTGTCTGATGAGCGTGGCGTCGGCCGGGCGGCGACCGGAGTGGTCCTGTCGCCGCTCGCGCCGCGGACCTGGCGCTTGCCCAAGGCCGCGCCCGGGGAAGCGGTTCGGGGTTCGGCCGCACGGCCAGGCCGGTGCGTCGTCGCGCTCGCCGACTGAGGCTGGGGCGGGGCGAGTTTTTGTGCCTCCGCCACCAAATCCGGATCGAGTGCGACCGAGATTCCCCTCGCGGGAGTCTTGAGGGCGTTTGCCGACGAGCGCGACGCCGGCGAAACGGAAAGTGTGCCGGTTGCTCTGGCGGCGTGGTCTGACTTTGCAGGGGAGGGGGCGGATGCTCCCAGGTCGGGCGCGTCGCTCCCAGCGCCTGACGGTGAAGATGCAGCCACCGGGCCTGGTTCAGAATGCAGCGGCTCCGCTGACGCCGGAGGCCCAATGGGTGTGGTGGCCTTTTCCAGGTGGCCGAGTTCAGCTATCAATACGGGATCGAGCTCGACCGAAACGCCCTTGCCGACGGCCTTGCTTGCGGCCGATCGCTGCGAGGGAGAGATCGTGAGGGTGCCCGTCACTCGTGCTGTACTGGTCGCATCGCTTTGGCCGGTCCCGGGAGTTTCGGCTTTCACAGTTCCCGAGGGCGCAGCTTCGGTGACCAACTGCGAAAGCGGAATGGCAGGTGAACTTGCCTTCGCAATGGAATTGGTTTCGGATGCAAGCCCCGGATCGATCTCGATGGACTTGCCTCGGTCAACGTTTTGCGAGCCCGTGGTTGAGCGCCGTCGGTCCGAGGAGGGAGCCACCTGCATCGTGCCCGTTGTGCGACCGGCGCGTGCCGGAGGTTCAGCAGGCGCCGCGGTGGTCCCGACTGAAACGACGGCCGGGGCTGGCGATACCGCGGCTTCCACCAGAGCCGCGTCGATAGTGACCGAGGGTCGGCTTCGCCTATCGGACTTCGTCTGCCGCCGGTCGCCTGCCACATGAAGGTCGATGGTGCCGGAAACCTTGGCCTTGCTCACAGCCGTGGCTTGCGCGATCGGCGTTGCGAGAGAAGCGGTGTTGGGCGCGCCAGCCGCCGGCGTCGCTGCCGCGCCGATGATGGGAGTGCCCTGGGCAGGCGTCGGGATCGATGCACGCCGCTGGGCCTTCCTGCGACCAGGCTCGCCGATTCGCATGTCGGCTTGACCGACACGCACGGGCGTCGGTCTTTGCGACAATGGAAGCGCAAGGCTGTCTCCTGAACTGGCTATGCGGGCCGTTTCCCAGAATTTCTGCAAGGGTGGGGTGGGCGCGGAAGCCAAGTCTTGGGTCTTTCGCCGGGTCAAGACGCCGAGATCCACCAGACGCGTGAGGATGCGCACGGTGTCGAACACGCGGAAGGGGCTCTCGTCCATGATGTCGGTCAGGGTGCGCCGCCCGTCGCACAGACGGAGGACCGGAGTGACCTCGGTGGGCACAGTGGCCTTGGCCAGTTTGTCGTCGTTCTTCTCGTACACCGACGTCGAAGGCCCGATGCCTTGGATGGCGTAGGTGTAGTCACGCACAAAGCGTTCCGCTTCGTCAATTATCTGGTCAGAACGCTGGTTGAACTGTGACCGTCGGACCACCGCGCGCAGGTGCAACTCGATCTTGGCTTCTTCCCACAGCAGGAGATGGTGAATGGCGGGCGGGCCTTGCAGCGATCCCACCTGGGCGCCAGCTATGTCGCCATCCGAAAATAGGATCTCGCCCCGGCGATTCGCGCGTTCGACCTGCAGTACACCCGAGCGCCGCAGTCCACTCATCACGCGGATGAGCGAGAAGAATCCAAAATCGGTTAGCGGCCCGTCGATAACTGCTTCGCGATCCTGCAAGTGAGCCGTGTGGTTGCGGAGCGAGACGAGAATTCGGCTGGCCGTGATCACGTCACGTACAAAGATTGGCGTGGTCAGAAAATCAATCGACCCGCAGTCTTGCACGCTTGCGCGCAGGCTGGCAGGGCCGATGACCAACAAGGGCAGGGTGCGAGTCTCTGCGCTGGAGCGAAGCTGGCGGAGCAGCGCCAGGATCTTGTCATGCGGCTCGCGTACAGCGATCACCGCGAGGTCCGCAGCAGACGCCTTGACCAGCAAGGCCGCTGTTTCCGGGGCGGCGCACGCGGTGCTGCGCCAAGAAACGCCCTGAAAGCCGTAGACAAGCGATTCGAGCCCCTTGAGGTCTGAGTCAACCAGTAGCGCTGCGAATGTGCGGGCCATTTTTCTGCTGGAAAGAGAGGACCAAGAAGCAGACCGAATTCAGTATAGCCAGGGAGTGTCGCTAGCACACGCCGATTAGGTAATGACGGACTTGCACGAATGGGTGCGTGCAGGTTGTGATCCCCGTCACTCTTCCTGAGGTGCCGCCCGGATTTGAACCGGGGAATAAGGGTTTTGCAGACCCTTGCCTTACCACTTGGCCACGGCACCGGACTTCTTCGTCCGCGTATTTAGCACAATCTCAGCAGAAAGCGGCAAACCTCTCGACGCGCTTGCCGAGCAGGCGGTGCAAGCCGCGCGCGATCAGTCAAGGTGAAGCTGGCCGTGTCCCTTGCCTGAACGTATGAGTAGCCACGTTACGAGGGTCAGCCACTACTCGATACGTCCCAGGAGACGGAGCAAGCCGTCGAGGATGGTGAGCGGGTGGGGCGGACAGCCAGGAAGGTAAAGATCCACGGGAATGTCGGCGGGAATTCCGTCCGCACAAGTGGATGAGCCAGCGAACGGACCGCCGCTGATGGCGCAGGCACCGGCGGCGATCACCAATTTGGGCTCCGGCACGGCCGCCAAGGTCTCGCGCAACGCGAGCGCCATGTTCGTTGTGACTGGGCCCGTGACCACGATGCCATCGGCGTGGCGAGGCGAGGCCACAAACTGAATCCCGAAACGGCCGATGTCGTAGACCACGATGCCGGTAACGTTGAGGTCGGCCTCGCATGCGTTGCAGCCACCGGCCGAAACCTGGCGCAGCTTGAGCGAGCGACCGAAGAGCTTGCGCATCTTGCGGCCAAGCGCGGCGGCCAGCCTAGGCTCGCGGCCGGAAAGCAGCAAGTCGTCGCGCGTGCGTGCGGCGAGATGGAAGTCGTTGGTGAAGCTGATGGCGCCTTGGCCGCAGGCCTCGGCGCAGGCGGGGCAGAACAAGCATGCGCCCAGATCGAGACGCAGCGGACCGGTCTTGATCGCGGCGGTCGGGCAGACATCCGCGCAGCGACGGCAGTCAGCTTGACATCGAGACGGGTGGAGCGCTGGCCGGCCACGGAATTGTGGCGATAGCTGGCTTTGGCTCTTGGGAAAATCGATCGTCCGGTAGCCTTGGCGAAGTCGTTCCCAAAGACGGCGCATTAGAGATCGTGCCCCGCGTACGACAGGTTGAAGCTCTTGTTGCAGAGAGGGAAATCGGAGATCTGACCACCACGCATTGCCATGGCCAGACCCAGCCAGTTGTGAAACGAAGGATCGACAATCTTGTACGCGGCGAGCTTGCCTTTGTTGTCGGTAGCCGCGACATGCACGATTTCGCCCCGCCAGCCCTCGATCAAGGTGACGGCCAGTGCGTGCGCGCGGGCATCGTGAAGAGCGACAGCGCGAGCCCCGTCCGGCAGCGCATCTACTTGCCCGCGAACCAATGCAATCGAGTTCTCCGACTCGCGTCGACGGATCTGGGCTCGCGCCATCACTCCGCCCGAGGAGGCGGCAGCGGGTTCGATGCTCATCCGACGGAAGATTCCCGCGGGATGATCACGCCGCACGTCGCGGTCGCACCCGCTGGCACGGGCAACAACTCCCACCAAGCCGAGTGTCTCCGCCATGGCAGTGGTCACCACGCCGGTTCCGTCGAACCGCGACGCCACGGCCGAGGTTTGGAAAACCACGTCCGCGATGTGGCACAGGTCGGTGCCTGCGGCCTGCAGGCGCGCCAGAAAGGTCTTGCGGCCCGCGGCAGGCAGGTCGAAACGCACGCCACCCGGGATGACCAGGCCGCGGCCGAAGCGGTTACCGCAGATCTCCAGCGAGAGATTGAGAAACTCGCCGCGCAGTCGGCCGAACCAGGACGCGCCCGGCAGGTAACCCACGTCGTTGCACAAGGCGCCGAGATCGCCGACGTGGTTGGCCAGTCGCTCCAGCTCCAGCGCGATGCCTCGCATGACCTCGGCTTGAAGCGGCGGCGCGGTGTCGGTCAGGGCTTCCAGTGCCATGCTGTAGGTCAGGGCATGCCCAACGCTACTGTCGCCGGCGATGGTTTCGGCGATGACCAGGCGGCGCGCCGGCGACGAGCGGAGCAACAAGGCTTCGGCGTCCCGGTGTTGATAGCCGAGCTGAATTTCCAAGTGCAGGACGGTCTCGCCGTGGCACTGGAAGCGGAAGTGGCCGGGCTCAATGATGCCGGCGTGTACCGGGCCCACCGCCACCTCATGGATTCCGGGGCCTTCAACCCTGAAAAAGGGATATCCGTCGGGACCCACGCGTGCGTCCCATGGCCCTTCCAGTTCGGCGTGACGGCGCAGAGGCTTGGGCCAGGGGTGGCCCTCGGGAACAATGCCGTGCTCTTCCATAATCTCGCGCTCGAAGGCCTGGGCCTGCGGCAGGTCCGGCGTCAGCGCCGGGTAGCGATTGTCGAGAGGAACGTCGGTGCATAGCAGGCCGAGTCTCTGGCTCTTGTCGTCGGCGAGCACGGCGAGCAACACTCGGCCAGCCGCCAGGCCGGGCAAGACCGCCATCACCGCCAGCCGCGCTTTCGCCGAGCAAGCACTCACAACCGCCTGTCGAAAGCTGTCCATCGATACCGACGGGATATCGGCCCGTGCTACAGCCTCGCCGTTGCGGACGGCGAGGATCGGAGAGGGCATGGCCGAGGGTACAACTGTGCTCGCGTCGTCGAACATCACGGCACCGGCCTCACGATGCGGGCGGCCTGTTCCAAGATGTCGCGCAGGGGTTGTGGCATCCACATGCCGAGAAACGCCAGCAGGGCCAGCGGGAGCACGACCACGACTCCGTCGAGAAGTCTCGCCTTTTCGGCCATGGCTTCGCGTGGAGGCGTGCCCCACGCCATGCCCACGGCGTGTCCGAAAATGCCAATGAAGGCCGTGCCAGCGGCGGCCAGAAAGACCACCAGCACCACGATGGAGTGCGCATCGACAGCGGCCTTCACGGTTTGCAGCTCGCTCATGAAGGTACCCGATGGCACCACGCCGATGAGGCCCAGCAAAGCAAGTAGAAGTCCAGTACCCCACAGAGGTGCGGCGCGCAGAGTGCCGCGCAGAGATTTCATCTCGTGGGTTCCGTAGATCTGGCCCAGCCGGCCCGCGCAGAAGAATCCTGCGGTCTTGCCCAGCGAATGGTTGGCGGCGTGGAACAGGGCAGCCAAGGTTCCCACCCCGCCCAGGCCCAACCCGACCGCGATGATTCCCAGATGCTCGACGCTGCAGTAGGCGAGCATGCGCTTGGCGTCGTGCTGAAAGAGGATGAAAGCGGCCGCGACCACCATCGAGATCACACCGAAAAGAGCGAGCAGCCGCAACGACCATCCGGTCCCGCCGGTGGCTGCTTCCACCACCGGGAGGTAGCGCATGATGCAGTAGAGGGCGGTGTTGAGCATCACGCCCGAGAAGATTGCGGACACCGGCGCGGGAGCCTGGCTGTGGGCGTCGGGAAGCCAGGTGTGCATGGGTGCCAGACCCACCTTGGTGCCGTAGCCGACCAGGAGGAAGATGAACCCGAGCTTGAGCGGAGAGGGATCGAGCAGCGGCGCCACCTCTCGCAGCCGCGTCCACAGCATGGCGTCGGACGGAACTGGCAAGGCGCGGGTGGCCGACGCGCCCACCAGCAGCGTGCCCATGAAGGCGATAGCGATGCCCACCGAACAGATCACTAGGTACTTCCAGGTCGCCTCCAACGATTCGCGTGAACGGTGCAGACCGATGAGGAAGGTCGTCACCAGTGTGGTCGATTCGATGCCGACCCACATGAGCCCGAGGTGGTTAGACAGAAACACCAGGGTCATGGCGGCCAGCGAGCCAAACCACAGTGCGCCGAAACGGCGCGCACTGCGACGGTCCATAGCATGCGGGCTGCAACGAAAGTAGCGACCCGCAAAGACCGTGCTCAGCGCGAATACCAGCGCCAGCAGCACAAGGTGATAGGCGGAGAGCGCGTCGACAAACAACCAGCCGCCTGCGGCGTAGCATGGCCGGGAGCCAAAAACCGCAGCGGCCAGGCAAGCCGTGGCTACCGCCGTTGTGAGCACGCCCGCCGTGAGCACCGCCAGCACGGCGCGCGCAGATGGCAAGAGTAGGCACAACCCCGCGCCAGTCGCTGGTATCGCCAGCACCGCAAGCAGTAGCATCGCCAATGGGTCCACCGTCACCCCTTGAGAAGATTGAGCCGATCCACGTCGAGGGAATCGAACTCGCGGTTGATTTGGTGGATCACGATGCCCATCACGAAGACGCCAACCAGCAGATCGAGAAGCAAGCCCAGCTCGACCACGAAAGGCATCTGTGCGGCCAGACTCTGGCCGAAGACATAGGCACCGTTTTCGATGAGCAGGTATCCAATCACCTGCGTGATGGCTTTGCGCCGGCTTACCAGCACGAAGAAGCCGATCAGGAAGGTGGCGAAGGCGGTGGGCACGAACAGGTGGGTGCTTCCAGCGGCTGGCAGGGCCAGTACGCTGGCCAGCCAGAATGAGATCCCGACCAGAACGCCAGCCAACAACACCGAAAGGTGCAGACTGACGAATGGCTCGACGTCTCGGCGCACGCCCGCATCGCGCAGAGCGCGCATGAGCAAGCGCGGAATGAGAATCGCCTTCAGCGTCAGCGCGCTGGCCGCCATCACCAGTACGTGGGTCAGATGGGCCGAAGGCGTTTCCAGATAGTGCACCACGGGCAGAAGCGCCAGCGCCGCGCCCTGCAGCGCCGAGGCGCGCACGCAAGCCGCCAGACGGCTGGTGTAGACGACGTAGAGATCGAGCGCGAGAACCGCGAGCAATAGAAAATCCGCGTATCCGGTCATGGCACGCCTCGATAGAGCAGTACCGCCAATCCAAGTGCCGCGATGACCGAGGCCCCAATCAGGAATTGCGGCACTCGCAGCAGGCGGATGCGAGCGGTTACCGATTCGACAATGCCTACCAGCACGGCCACTGCCACCGCGCCGGCCACGAATACTCCGGTGCCCAGCGCGCCCCCTGCCGGTGGAATCGGAAGAACCATGTGCACGAGCAAGCTGGCGAAGAGAAACAGTTTGAGCGCGCTGGCATAAAGCACGAAGGCGAGGTCCGGGCCACCGTGATCCAACACCATCACCTCGTGAATCATGGTCAGCTCGAGGTGGGTGGTGGGATCGTCGACGGGAATGCGCGAGTTCTCCGCCAGTAAGACGCCGAACAGGGCCACCGCAGCCGCGGGCAAAGCCGGGTGCGCGGGCCCCCAGGTTTGCCATGGCGACGCCCAGGTCTCGGCGAACGAGGCAGTGCCCGCGGGTACGCAGACGATGGCAAGCACGAGGAAGAGTGCGGGCTCCGCCAGGGCCGAGAACGCGGCTTCGCGACTGGCTCCCATGCCCTCGAAGCTGGAACCGGTGTCGAGAGCGGCGGCCATGGTGAAAAAACGGCCGAGTCCGAGAAGATAGGCGAAGAGGATGACATCGCCGGAAAAACCGAGTGGTGCAGTCGCGGCACCCAGTGGGGTGAGCAGCCCTGCTGCCAGCGCAGCGGCCAAGGTCACAATGGGACCGGCGCGGAAGAGCCATGTAGTGGTCCGGCTGTAGACCGCGCCCTTGTGCAGAAGCTTCCACAGATCGAGGTACGGCTGCCAGAGAGATGGGCCTCGGCGGCCGGCGAACCAGGACTTGGTGCGGGTAATGATACCAACCAGCAGAGGTGGCAGCGCGAGCAGAAGGCAGAGATGAAGGACGATGGCCGTCATGTCAGCGCCTCATAGCTCCGGACAACTGCCACAGGACGAGCGCCACCAATGTGGCCAGGATGTAGACGAGATAAAGTTGCATCCGCCCGTGCTGGATCACTCTAAGACGCCGGGCGAGGTGCAGAAAGCGGCGCCACGCGGGCACCAGCAGGCGCTCACCCGCCATGTCCCCCACGTGTTTTTCGAAGTGAGCCTCACTGGGAAAGATGCTTTCGGGCAGTCCGCCGTTGCTTCGGATTTGCAGCACACTGGAAAATGGGGCGAGCACGGGGTCCGCGAACGATGTGGCTGTGTACTGCATGCGTGCGGTCGGGTGGGGGTAGCCGCAACCCCAGGTCGCGGCTTGGGTGACGGGGCGCGCTTTGAGCAGTCGGGCGCGCAGCAAAGCCAGCACGGTGATCAAGGCGACCAGCACCGTGGCTAGCAAGCTAATGTTGAAGAGCGGGCCCAGGTCGGCGGGCAGAGCTGCTCCACTCAGGTTGACGGCCGCGGGTGCCACGAGGGCTAGGGCACCCGCGGGCCACAGCCCGATGGCCAAGCAAGCCACCGCCGCGGCGAGCATGGGCGCGCGCATGGCAAGGCCGACCTCGTGAGCGTGGCGGGCGTGGTCACTGCGCGCTTCGCCCAAGAACACCACGCCAAAGACTTTCACGAAACAGGCCGCCGCCAAGCCACCTATGAGGGCGAGGGCCGGCAAGGTGACCAACGCCACCACCGCGCCGCTTGCGGGTAGGTCGGCACCGGCGCGAAATGCTCCCAGGTAGATGAGCCATTCGCTGACAAAGCCGTTGAGCGGGGGCAGGCCGCAGATGGCGACCGAACCCACCAAAAAGGCTGTCGCAGTTTCTGGCATTCGCCGGTAGAGCCCGCCCAGCGATTCGAGATGCCGTGTACCCGATCCGTGCAGCACGCTGCCTGCGCCCTGAAATAGCAGCCCTTTGAAAAGGCCGTGATTGAGCGTGTGCAAGAGCGCGCCGGCATAGCCAAGCGTGGCCAAGGCGGGGTGGCCGTAGCGCTGGCCCAGAAGGCCGAGCCCGATGCCGAGTGCGATGATCCCGATGTTCTCAACGCTGTGATATGCGAGCAGGCGCTTGAGGTCGTGCTGAGCCAGCGCGTGTACCACTCCCGCCACCCCCGATATCGCACCCACCAGCACGAAGACCGTGCCCCACCACGCAGGCGGGGGCCCAAGGAAAGGCAACACGCGCAGCAGGCCGTAGATGCCCATTTTGATCATCACGCCCGACATCACTGCCGAGACGTGACTGGGTGCTGCCGGGTGAGCGTCGGGCAGCCAGATGTGCACGGGCCAGAACCCGGCCTTGGTGCCGAACCCTCCCAGGGCGAGCAAGAACGCAGTGTTGGACAAACCGGCCGCTGCGATCCCGAAACTCTTCATGGCGGCGAAGTCAAACGTACCGGCGGCGCGTCCTAGCAGGGCGAACAAGGCGATGAGCAAAATCACGCCCACGTGGGACGCGACGAGATAGGTCGTGCCCGCGCGCCTGACTTCGTCGCGGTCATTTTCAAATGTTACCAGGAAAAACGACGCGAGAGACATGGCCTCCCACGCGAGCAGGAAAACCACCCCGTCACGCGCGAGCACCACGCCCAGCATAGCTGCCAGCAGCAGGTTGAAGAAGACGACGGCCGGCGCGACCCGTCGCTTTCCGAAGTACGCGCGCAGATAGCCGGCACCGTAGATCGCGGCCAGGCCCGAAACAACGCAGATGCACAGGGCGAAAAAGGCCGACAGAGGATCGACCCCCACGCGCAGTTCGCCAAGCGGCAGCGAAATGCGGGCACGCCAGACCAGCGTGAGGCCGCTGCGCAGTGCGAGGATTGAAGCCGTCGCACCTAGCAGCGAAGCGGCGACAGCGCTCGTGGTGCCGACCACCAAGGCGGCGCGGTCCCTATGCCCGAAGATCGCGGCGAGCAGGGCGCCTCCGGAGAGAAGCGCCATCGAGACGAGTAAGAGTTGCAGTGAAATCGACGGTGCTTCCTTGAAATCGAAGGTACTTGTACGCCAAGCTGCCAGCCTGTCAAGGGCCGAATGAAGTGCAGGCGACGCTGCGAAATGCGCGTTTGTGGACTAAGATAAAGGGCCGTGTCTTCCTCGCCTCGCTTCGGGAAGTACCAACTAGGCAGCCGGATTGGGCCCGACGGAGTTGTCGAAAGTTACCGCGCCCATCAGGCTGACGGCGATCCACGTGTGGCGGACGACGTCCAATCGCTTGTGGTCAATAGGGCAGGGAATGCCGCCGCTTCCTCGGCATCAGCGAGTCACTTGGCAACGCGGCCCGGGCGAGCGGGCGTCGCCTCTCGTGGCGCGGTCGCGGGGCGCGTCCGCTCTGCGCGTTCGGTTTGGCTGGTCGCATCGGTCGCGTTGGTCGGCCTGGCCGCAGTGACGGTGTTCGGCTTGCTTGCCTTCCGGCTGGCGCGGACTTTCGCCGCCAAGCGCGCAGCTCAGGGCGTGGCCATAGCGCAGCGGCGGGCGGGTGAGATGCCTGCGGCCCAACCCCAACTCAAGTCGTCCGCGCGCCGGCGTTCCCCGGAGTCGTGGCTGCCTGCCGTTCCCACCCCTTTGCTCGACGCGAGCGCGACACGAGCGGCGGACGCCGCCCCGCTGCGGACCTCCGAGAGCGATCCCATTCCGGTGTTCCCGGTCGGGCGCTTTGTCGTCGAGGAGTCGGACACGCCCCAGCCCCAGCGCGTGCCGAATCACCTGTTCGTCGACACCCAGCCCCACGGCGCGCACGTCTGGGTCGAGGGCGTTTGGAAAGGCAACACGCCGCTCGACGTGCCAGCCGGCGCAGGTGGCAAGCGGCTGGTGCTGGTGGCTGCGGGATATCACATATTCCGCACCAGCATAGATGCGCGCGAAGGCGCGATGATCCGCCTTGCGCTTGAGCCGGTGGTGACTCCGGTGCGCGGCGATGCCTTTCTCAACGTTATCTGTGGCACGCCGGGAAGGTATCCAGTGTTGATTGACGACGTCGAGACCGGGTTGCTTTGTCCTGCCCACCTCGTGCCGGTTTCGTCCGGCACACACCGTGTGGGCGTGTTCGTGCCGGCCGAACGCAAGCTGGTTGCCGCGGAGATCACCGCGCCCAGCGGCCCCAAACCGCTCGATGTTCACCTTGCGCCGTAGGTGACTATTCCAGCACTTCGGTCCAGTTGAAACGTGAGAACTGACCGGAATAGGGTGATGCCTGCACTGCACTGTCTGTGCTGATTGCGTCGGGGAGGAACGGCGTGACGTCGTCGAAGCTGGTGGTGCCGCCGAACACGTAGACGCGGCCACCGATGATCACGGGAGAGGTGGCCGGTTTGGTGCTCTTGACCAGATAGCCCAGCCGCTCGGTGACCGCGTTGGAAGTCATCTGGTGGATGGTCAGGTAGGTCTTGCCTGTGTCGCACACGTTCGACGGGGCGGCGTACCACATGGTCACCACTTCGAATCCATTCCCGTCGGCCTTCAGTATGCCGAGCGGTGTCGAGGTGGGCCGCGCGGTGATGGGCATTTGCGTGTCGCAGACTACGGTTCCGTCGGTCGCTAGGTGGGTCACGCCGCAGATCTGGTTGGTACCGGTGGCGAGCACGATCTGGCCGCCGGTGCCCCAGGTGGTGTCTTTGACAACCGCCGTGATATTTCCATTGCTGTCGGCTTGCGCTAGCTCCTTGGCAAAGATCATTTGCGAAGCCGGGAGGCTGACCGTGTCCAGGTCGAGGTTCGAGTTGGTGACCTGGACCAGATAGATTTCGTGCGCGTGAGCGGATGCCACGCTGTCGCGGTCAAGTTGCACGACAGTCGGTGAAAAATGCAGCGGCTGGTTGCAGCCGAAGTTGTAGGCCAAGCTAAGGCCGCCGGCCAGGGTGTAGCGCCACAACTGTCCCGCCGTATCGCCGAGGTAGGCGGCGACAAGCTTGTCGCTCTGGCCCTTGGCAAAATCGCGCGCGGTTGCCACGTCGGTCAGCGCTGTGTATTCCTGTGCGCAGGTAGCGCTCGGCGATACGCTGTTGGTCGCGATCACGCTTCCGTTGATAGCCGACGCGGTGACCAGCGTGCGTCCCTGCGTGGTGCTCCCGTCGGAGACGGCGTAGCCAGAACTGAAAATGAGACGGTAGTCGTTGAGACTCGCGGTCTTGTTGAGCAGGAACGCAGGCAAGGAAATCGTGTCGCCCAAGACTTGGTTGTAGGTTTCTGCGCTGGCGCCCGCCCCGGTGTGCCATTGCACGGTGAAGGGCGGGTCGTTCAACCCGTTGCTGCCGAATGGGTTGGTGACGTCGAGCATGAACGCCTCGGCCCCGCCGTAGCCCTCGGGAATCATGAGCAGGGTCTTCCACACCGCGGTGCCGTCGTCGGTGCAGCCCGAAACGCACAGGCTTTTGACTTTGGGCGAGTCCGCCAGACCGAAGATATGGTTGTAGGGGTTGAGATCCTGTCCACCTTGCGCGTACAGCTTGCGTAAGTTGGTGAGGAAGTCGGGAGGGATGAAGGCGAAAGCCTCGCTGCCGGCGGGATAGGTTGTAGTGCCCACCTTGGTGTCTTCCAGAAAGAACGCATGCAGCATCATGTCCGACGAGCCGACATAGATGAGATGCGGGCGATTCATGTACTTGAGGAAGAAGTTGTGTCCACCCGGCAGCGCTACATCACCCGGGCTGGCCACGTCGATCGGCGTCGAGTTCACGATGGCACCCAAGATCGCAGGGTTGTTGGATGATGGATTTCCCAGCGCCCACTGAGCCACGGCTTCGGCCTCATCTGCGCTGGCGCCCATGCCCAGCGCGGCCAACGCCGCCTTGTTGGTGATGGCGCCAGTGGAACTGTTGACCTGGATCTTGACCATGTTGGTGCCGTCCCAGGTGTAGACCCGGCGGTTCTTCCAGTTGCTGGTATTCGAGAGCTGCGAGCCCGCGTCCCAGGCCAGCACAGGTGAGGCGCCGGCGACGTTGTAGGCGTACAGGTGCCCCCTCCAAGAAGGGAATTCCATGCGTGAGTCGAGCGCGTACTTGCCCTCGACCACCGTGAGGACTTGCTGGGTGCCCGCCGAGGTGCTGCTGGCCGACGAAGAGTAGTTGCCCTGGATCGCAGTGTAGACCGCCATTTGCAGGGCGTCTTCCAGCTGGTCTTCACTGGTGGCCAAGAAGGCAGTGCCGGAGCCGCCGGCTTTGGCCAGGTTGTTGTTGGCCACCGCGGTCGGGCCAGCGGCAGCGTCGCCCGAGAATCCCACTACAAAGACCGTGACGCCCAGGTTGTGCTTGAGGTCGTAGGCGGCCAGGACCGATTTGCACTTGCAGCCGGCGGTCGCGGGGTTGTCGGCGGAGCAGGGTGTATCGTCGCAGATGTTGTTGCCCTGGCTGTCCACGTCGCCCGGCCCGTTGGCCTGGCCGTCGGTGATGAGCAGCATGAAGTTGGTCCGACAGGAAACCGGATCGGCCGGGATGGTGAGCGGCCGGCTGGCACTGGTGTAGCCGTTCTTGACCGCCTTCATGTAGTCATAGGCGCTGGTTTGCGGGGTCTTGGCGACATCGTTCTCAAGCGTGCAGCCGGTGGGCGTGCCGTAGTAGGTGATCAGCCCGCCGTCAGCGGCGTAGGCCATTTGCGCGGTGATGGCTTGGGCCGCGGCCAAAGCCTTGTCGGAGCTGTCTGAGGTATCAAGGAAGGGCGCTAGCTGCGTGTCCCAGCGTCCGCCGCAGCTGGCGCTGCAGGTGGAGCCACAATTGGCCACGCTGATTGGCGGAGCGGCGCCTCCGTTATAGTAATTGGTCAGCGGCGTGTAGTAGGTGTAATTGCTGCCATTGACCGTGATGTCGTGGCCGTCATAGGTGTCGCGCACGAGTAGAGTTGACGTCGTGGTCTGGGCGGTACGCTGATACTGGTAGTAACTTCCTTGGTAGGAACCCCAGCCGAGGTTGTTGGGCATGTTGCACGAGTCGCCGCAGTAGTCGACGTCATAGCGGGTCCAGGAAGACCAGCCCTTACGCACGCGATAGCGACTGTCAGCGGTTGCTCGCAAGGTCATCTGGTGGCCGGAAATTGTGCAGGTGGCGGATGGGCCACCCATCTGCGTCTGTCGATTCCATGTGTAGCAGCCAACTTTGCGCAGTTGGTCCTCGGTTTCGTACACCGTGCTGGTGTCGGTCGAACCGCTGCTCGATACCTTGTAGTAGGGGTAGTAGTTGTCCTGCCAGAAAGTCATGAGCCCAAAATTGACGAGCGGGTGGTTGTCCATCACCAGCTTGCTGATGGCGCGTTTGGCGATCACCGTGCGCGAGGTAGCGGGCCCGCACAGGTCACTGCTGCCGCAGTCAGAGTCCTGGGAGCACACGACCTGAGAACTCTGGCACATGCGGATCGGCCCGGCTGTCCCGTGCGAGTTGGCCACGCAGGTGTCGGTCGCGCTGGCCGGCAACTGACAGGTGTTGGCTGGCGGCAGGTTGCAGGTGTTGGTCGGGATGGAGCAGGTGTTGGTGGTGGCCGTGCACTTGTTGTCATTGTGTATGGTGCACGTCGCCGACGGCAGATTGCACACGTTGGGCGTGCCCGTGCACTGGTTGAGTGGCGGGGTCACGCACTTGTCGTTGCCATGGCAGGAATTGCTGTTGTTGCAGGACTTGAGATGGTTGGTTGGTGGCCAGTTGGAGGTATCTCCGTAGCAGATATTGCCTGAGTACACGAGGCACGTTGGTTGGCCGGTCTCCAATCCGCAGGAATCGCCGCTGACCTGGCATTTCATGGTCAGGGGGCAGTCGCTGGTCTTGCTGCAGTCGCCAGAGGGCGTGCTGCCTTGTGAACAGGTTCCGCCGCTGGCGACCGCCGGACAGGTGCTGGCGTCCTGGCAGGTTTGGCTGCTCAGGGTTGAACAGGTGCCGATGCTGGGGCAGTAGCTGCCGGGATTGGTGCACAGGATACCTGTTCCATACTTGCAATAGCCCACCGACGCGCATGCGTGCTGGGCATCGCACGTGGCGTTCGTCGTCGTGCAGGTGCCTGTCTGAGCCGGGCAGGGCGCGGTGGCCGTGCATGAGCCTCCGGTGTAGGAGCAGACTCCCGGGTCTTGGGCGCAGTCGGCGTTGCTCGCGCAGATGGTAATGTTGTCTTTCGAGCAATAGCCGTGATGGCAGTCGTCGTCCGAGAGACAAGTGCGCGTCGTCCAGGCCTTGCAGAGCCCCAGTAGGCCGCCCTGGCGGCAGTTCACCCCGTTGTCGCAGTCGACGCCGCACTCGGCGCTGTTCTGGAACTGACCGCCCGGTACGCCGTTCATCGAGCCCGAGGTGTCGAGCACGATGAGCATGTTGGCCTTGCGGATCTGGCGTTCGATGACCACAAGCGGGTTCACGCGCGCATCGGCTAGCTGTGGTGCTGCGGTCCAGCTCAGGGTCGCGGCGACGGCAACCAGGACAAAAAACTTCGTCCTTGGCCTGGTGGCCGCCTGGCCTGCGAAGGAACTCACGCGACGAACCATCGGCGGAAATGCGAGCTTCATTGAGAACAGTCACGCAAGGGAGTCGCGCCTGCGCGCGATGCTCAAGACATATGTCGCGTAATATAGAACGTCTTCTCAACTGCCAGAAATGGAGTCGCAAACATCCTTGCTTGGTTGTTCTGTGGACTGCGCACGTGTCGGGGCATGGTACAGGTTTGCGCCCGCCGCGGCGGACCCCGAGCGGGGAGCGCTACCGGGCTCGGCCCTTGGCTTCGAGAGCGGTCTCCACCAGCCTGATCTCGACCATCAAGTCGCTGGCCATGCGCTCCAGACCGGCACGCAGGCGGACCACGTCAGCATGGGGCGGTAGACGGACACGGGTCTTTGCGGAGAAAAGCATCTCGCCCGACATTGGCGCGCTCGAACGATTGGTCGAAAGCTCCTCCACGTTGGCGCCGCTGCGGGCCAGGATCTGCGAGATCTCGCGCACGATCCCGGGCCGGTCGAGACCGACCAGTTCCAGGTCCATAGTGCGCGCCTCGTCAGCCGCGGGCTGCTCACTGCCATCGCTCGGCTCGGCGACCACGCGCAGGCCGCGCTCCTGCAGGGCAGCCAGCGCTGCGGAAAGTGGCGCGACCTCGGCGGTCGGTACTTCGACGCGAAGAATGCCGGCGAATTTCCCAGCCAGATGGGCCATGCGGCTTTCCAGCCAGTTGCCCCCATGGCCTGCGATCACCTCGGCCACCGCCTCGACCAAGCCGGGTCGGTCAGCTCCGATGAGGGTGAGAACCAGATCGGTCATCTCAGACCTTGAGGTGCAGGGCTACGTGCTTGTCCAGCGCCTCGCCACAGGCGTCGAACACGAGCTGCCAGATATTGCGGAGTTGCGCTTCGATAACCGTACCTTCATCGGCGTCGTCCTCTTCGTCCTCTTCGTCGGCGTCATCCTCCTCGTACTCGTCATCCTCGATGGACAGCTCTTCCTTCATTTCCTCCAGTGTCTCGGACAGGGAAACCGCGGAAGCTACCCGCAAGTCACCCACGTGCAAACGACCGTCAAATTCCACCGGCAGAAAAATGTCGGCCGCCATGTCGTGCGCCTCTAGGCGGTCGAGGAATTCGGTCATGGCGTCTTCGGGCAAGCGTTTGGCAATGGTGTGCGTGGTGCGATCGTCGATGGCTGCCAAGCGGGCGCCGGCATGCTCCACCAGCTTGCGGAGCGTTTTCATCTCGTCATCGTCAAGGCGATCGGAGAGGGGACCGAGCTCGATTTCAGCCATCTGCATACGGTGACGCAGCCGAAGCCATCCGTCAACGTCCCGTAATGTTAACGTCGCGTTTACTCGCGAGCTGCGATGATTCTCGCAGGAGGCCCAACCTGCCTCGTGAGCTGATTCATCCGGTCGACATTCTTGCATCCAAACGATATGGATTCGCCCCCATGACTGAGCCGCTGCAACCCACCGCCACCTGGATCTCTGCACAAATGGACGCTGCCCGCGACCGGGCCGCGGCGGGTTTGCGTGTCGGCCAGTCCGGCGTGACGCTGGCCGAAAACATTTCCCAACAGGTTGAGGCGGTCGTGGTCTCCCTTCTCGCCTTTCACCTGTCCCAAGCGCGCAAGGGCACCGCCGCCGAGATCGCCGTGCTGGCCACCGGCGGATTCGGCCGGCGCGAACTGGCGCCGTATTCTGATCTGGACTTGCTCTTCCTGTGTGCGAAATCGCCTGACGGAGCGGTGGAAGACCTGGCCCGCGCGATCTTGGTTCCCCTGTGGGACGCCAAGGTGGACGCAGGACACGCGGTGCGTTCGGTTTCCGATGCCTTGGCCCTGCCAGCCAGCGATCTGGCCGCAGCCACGGCCCTGCTCGATGCGCGGTTTCTGACCGGCGATCGGGGGCTGGCGGATCGTTTCTTGTCGAGCTACCAAACGCGAGTGGCCAAGGCTTCGGCTGATGGCTTTGTGGCACGACTGCGCTCGGAGCAACACGGCCGCCATTCGCGTTTTGGAGACACGATCTTCATGCTCGAGCCTGACCTGAAGAACGGCCCGGGCGGGATTCGCGATCTCTGTGTGGGGCGCTGGGCAGCGCAGGTCCGATTCAAGACCGCCGATCCGCAGAAGCTCTGCGAGCTGGGAGAAATGTCGGCCCGCCAGGCTGCGGCCATGCAAGCGGCCCGGGACTGGTTCTTGCGGGTGCGCACAGCCGTGCACCTAACTGCGGGACGGCGCCAAGAGCAGCTCCGCTTCGATCTTCAAGAAGGCATCGCGCCCCTCTTCCACCCAGACGCCACGGCAAGGCCAGGCGAGGTCCGGCCTGCGGTGGCCCCTGCGGTCGAGGCGCTAATGCACGACTTCCAGAGGCACGCGCGCGCGGTCAGCCGGGAGACCGAACGCCTGCTGCTGCGGGTATCTGGAGACCGCAGCCGGCGGCCGATCGTGCAGACCATCCGCATCGAGAAGGGCGGCCAGGCGGACCCCAGTTTCGAGATAGTGGACGGCGCGATAGAGGTAAAGGACAACATCATCTTCGAAGTAAAACCCGCGGAGATGATTAGACTTTTTGTGCTTGCGGCTGATGTCAATATCGCTGTGGGCCGGCGCACGGCCGACCTGGTTTCGGAGAACGCAGCCACCCGAGGCGCGGCTTTGCGCGAGGATCCAGGCGCTGCGGCGTACTTCCTGCAGGTCTTGGCTGACATCCATGACTCCGGCACGCCTTCGCGGTTGGAGCAGATGCACGACCTGGGACTCATCAGCGCGTTGATTCCGGAGTGGGAGCCGCTGGTGGGCCGCGTGCAGCACGACCTGTATCACGTGTACACGGTGGACCAGCACTCGCTCTACGCGGTGGCCACCTTGAAGGCCATCGCCCGGCGTGAGATGGCAGCCGACTACCCACAGGTGTCAGCCGAGTTTCCCGCTGTCACGCGCAGGCTGGCTTTGTTTGTCGGGGTGCTCTTGCACGACGTGGGCAAGCCGCTGGGCTCGCCTCACGATGAGAAAGGCGCCGTGCTGTCAGAACGCATAGCCGCACGCCTGGGTCTGATTCCGGCCGACGTGCGGTTGGTGGAGTTTCTGGTGCGCGAGCACCTCTTCATGAGCCACACCTCGCAACGTCGCGATCTGGAAGACGTCAGTCTCATCGCGCACTTTGCCAAGGGGTGTGAGAACGAGGAGAAACTGCGCCAGCTCTTCCTGCTGACCTTCTGTGACCTGGCCTCGACGGGTCCCAAGACCATGACCCACTGGAAGAGCGAGCTGATGGCTGACCTCTTCGAGCGCACGCTCAAGTTCATGAGGCGAGGTGCGGATCTCTTGCAGGCCGAGCAGGCGGAGCTGGTGCAGGAGAGGCAGAGGCAGGCGACGCTGCTTCTGGCCGAGGACGTGGCTGGGCCAGCGCTGGCTGACCTGTACGCCGGCCTGCCTGACCGCTACTTCACTGAGAACGAAGCCGAACAGATCGCCGCGCACATGCGCCAGTCGCTGGGGCGCAAGGGTCCGTGTGCCGTCGAAGTCAGCCACTCCCCCCGAGGAACCTCCTCGGAGCTGGTGCTGGTGGCGCAGGACGTGCCCGGCCTGCTGGCCCGGGTTGCGGGCGTGTTGTTTGCCAACCGCATCGACATCCTGGACGCAGCCATCTACTCGCGCGAAGCGGTGACGGGCCGCGATCAGGGCGAGGCGCTGGACGTGTTTCGCATCCGCAAGGAGCCTGACGGTGCAGTCACCGATGAGCGTCGCATCGCCGCCATCCGGAACGATCTGGAAGCTGTGCTGGCCGGCCGCGTGACCGTGGAGGCATTGCTGGCGCGGCGGCCGCGTGCGCCCTCAATTGTCGACCGGGCTAAGCCCGAAGTGCCACCCACCGAAGTGCGTGTGGACAATGAGATCAGCCCGATCTTTACGGTGCTCGACATCTTCACCGAGGACAAACCGGGCGTCCTCTACACCATCACGCGCACCCTGGCGGAACAGGGCTTGGACATTCACCGCTCGCGGGTGGGTGTGGCTGGCGACCGGGTGGCCGATATTTTCTACGTCCGCGACATTTCCTCGGGCGGGAAGTTGACCGATCCGGCGCGACTGAATGCGCTAGCTGATGCGCTCAAGCAGGCGTTGCCTACGTCGGCGGGACAGTACCGCCTATCGTGAGTTCGTCGCTGGTCGAGCGGCCGGATTGACGGCGGCCGGAGCCCTAGCCGGCTACCGGTCCCTTGACATCGCCCCTTGCTGGCGCTGAAGTTCCGTCCATGCTTTTGAATCTCGCCGGCGTTGCTGTGGTTGTCATGCTCGCGCAGGGTGCGGCGCCGCCCGGGCCGCAGAAGGCGAATGCCGCGGCTGCTGAGTTGGAACGAGGTCAGAAGCTGATCCAGTCGGGCGACCTGAGCGGAGCCCTGGAGGCTTTCGATGCGGCGGCCAAGGCTGACCCGAAGAACCCGCGTGCCTACTATTTGCGGGGCGTAGTGCTGGAGAAACGGCGCGACTTGGCCGGGGCGGAGAGGGCGTATCGTGAGGCGGTCGGTCGCGACTCCCGCTTCGCGCCTGCACACAACAACCTGGGCGCCATGCTGCTGGACAAGGGCGAGGCTGCGGCTGCCGAAAAGGAGATCCAGGCTGCCATCAGCGGCGACCCAAAGTTTGCGGATGCCTATTCCAATCTGGGCCACGTGCGCGATGCGCAGGGGAAGCCGGCCGAGGCGGTCAAGTCGTACCGCGCGGCCGCACGGCTGCGGCCCGACGACGCCAGCGTTCATGTCAACCTAGGCGCGGCGCTGCGCAAGACGGGTGACATCGACGGCGCGCTGACCGAGCTTCGCCAGGCGACGCGCTTGGCACCGCAAGACGCGTTGGCGTTGACCTACCTGGGACTCTTGCTGTCCGACAAGAAGGCCTACGACGAAGCACACGAAGCGTTGGAGAAAGCCACCCTCCTGGAACCCAAGCTGGCTGCCGCTTGGACCGAGCTGGGACGGATGGAGTTGCGGCGCAAACAGCCAGCCGCGGCTGCCGACGCCCTGGCGCGGGCGCGCGCGCTGAAACCCAAAGACGCTACCATCGCCGCCGACTACTGCAGCGCGCTCGCCAAGAAGGACCTCAGGGCCAAAGTGGCGCAGGAAGAATGCCGGGCCTCGGTCGCCCTCGACCCAAGCAACGCGCTGGCTCGCTATGAGCTGGGCAAGATCCTGGTGGCCCACGGCGATTGCGCCGCGGCCCAGATCGAGATCGACAAGTTCGCCGGTCTGGCCGGGGTGAAGCCCGAGGCGAAGTCCAAGGCCATGGAGATCCTGAAGACCTGCACGCCAGCCAAGCAGGGGAAGAAGAAAACCGCACTTGAATGAACGCCCTGCGCTCGGCTAATCTCCCGAGATGCTGCCCGACGGTCCCCTGCGCGAAGCGCTTACTTTCGATGACGTGCTGCTGGTTCCCGCGGAGAGCGACGTCCTGCCCAAAGACGTCGATGTTCGCACCGAATTGACCGCGACCATCCCCTTGGCTAATCCGATTATTTCGGCGGCCATGGACACCGTGACCGAGGCGCGCACTGCCATCAGCATGGCGCGCGACGGCGGGTTGGGCGTCATTCACAAGAATCTTGGCATCGACGAGCAGGCGCTGGAAGTCAGCAAGGTGAAGAAGGCGGAGACCGGAGTGGTGTTGGACCCGGTCACCATCGGCCCTGATCAGAAGCTCTTTGCGGCGCTCGAGCTGATGAAGCGCTACGAGATCTCGGGGCTTCCCGTGGTGGCCGAGGACGGTCGCCTGGTCGGCATCCTGACCAATCGTGATGTGCGCTTCGAGCGGCACCTGGACCAGCCGGTGCGCAATCTCATGACCACCACGCTCATCACCACACGCGAGGGGCTGAGCCTGGAGCATTCGAAAGAGCTGCTGCACAAGAATCGCATCGAGAAGCTACTGGTGGTGGACGATGCGGGCCGACTGCGCGGGCTCATCACCATCAAGGACATCGAGAAGGCGCAGCAGCACCCGAATGCGGTCAAAGACGAACTGGGCCGTCTGCGTGTGGGCGCCGCCGTGGGCACCGGAGTGGACCGGGCCGCGCGCGCCGCCGCCCTGCTGCAGGCGGGCGCCGACATCGTTTGCATCGACACCGCTCACGGCCACTCCCGGTCAGTGCTGGAGGCAGTGGCCGACATCCGCAAGACCTTCCCCAAAGCGGAGATTCTGGCTGGAAACGTGGCGACTGCCGAGGGGGCGCTGGCCCTGGCCAAGGCGGGCGCTAACGCGGTGAAGGTGGGCATCGGCGCAGGCTCAATCTGCACCACCCGAGTGATCGCCGGCATCGGTGTACCCCAGATCACGGCGGTGACCGACGCCGCGCGCGCTCTGGCCAAGCTGGACGTGCGCATCGTTTCCGATGGCGGAGTGAAGTACTCGGGCGACGTCACCAAGGCTATCGCGGCGGGCGCCCACACGGTGATGATTGGCAGTCTCTTCGCCGGCAGCGACGAAGCGCCCGGCGAGATCATTCTGTACCAGGGCCGCAGCTACAAGGTGTACCGGGGCATGGGGTCGGTGGGTGCCATGCGCGCGGGCAGCAAGGATCGCTACTTCCAGTCCGACGTAAGCGTCGACGCCAAGCTGGTACCGGAAGGCATCGAGGGACGCGTGCCCTACCGAGGAAGTCTCTCGCAGTCGATATACCAGCTCATCGGTGGTCTGCGCTCAGGAATGGGCTACTGCGGCTGCAGGAATATTGCCGAGCTACACAGCAAGGCGCGCTTCATCAAGATCACGCAGATGGGTCTGCGCGAATCGCACGTACACGATGTGATCATCACAAAAGAGGCTCCGAACTATCGAGTGGAACAGTAGCCCGTAGGCGGCCCCGTCACGGACCAGGTGATTTCCGATGTCTCACACTCAAACCATTCTCGTTCTCGACTTCGGTTCGCAGTACACGCAGCTCATTGCGCGGCGGGTTCGTGAGCAGAAGGTGTACTCGGAGATCCATCCATTTGACCTGCCGCTCGACAAGATTCGCGCCATGCGCCCGTCGGGCATCATTCTTTCCGGCGGGCCATCGTCGGTGTACGACCAGGGCGCCCCGCGGGTGAATGTCGAGATCTTCTCGCTAGGCGTGCCTATTCTCGGCATCTGCTATGGCGTGCAGCTTTCCAGTCTGCTCCTCGGTGGCAAGGTGGAACCGGCGCAGAACCGCGAGTACGGGCGCGCCTCGGTCAAACTGGAGACGCCGTCTGAGCTGTTCTCGGGATTCAATTTGGGTGACGAGATCGCGGTGTGGATGAGCCATGGCGACCGGGTCGAGTCGCTGCCGGACGGTTTCCGTCGCATCGGCGTGAGCGACAATTGCCCATTTGCCGCCGTGGAATCTCTCAAACACAGATTCTGGGGCGTGCAGTTTCATCCCGAGGTCGCCCACACCCCGCGCGGCAACGAGATCCTGGGCAATTTTCTCTTTCGCGTCTGCCGCTGCGAGCCCAGCTGGACCATGGCCAATTTCGTCGAGGAGGCCATCCAGAAGGTCAAGCATCAGGTCGGCCAGGGCCGGGTGATCTGTGGGCTCTCGGGTGGCGTGGATTCGTCGGTGGCGGCTTCGTTGGTACACCGTGCGGTGGGCGACCGGCTGACGTGCATTTTCGTGGACAACGGTCTTCTGCGCGCGCGTGAGTCGGTCCAGGTTGAAGGTCTGTTTCGCGGTGCCTTCAAGATGAATCTGGTGGTGGTCGACGCAGCCGAGCGCTTTCTCGCAAAGTTGGCCGGCGTGGAAGATCCCGAGCAGAAACGCAAGATCATCGGCCGCGAGTTCATCGCCGTGTTCGAGGAAGAGGCGCGCAAGGCGGGCAAGGCTGATTTCTTGGTACAGGGGACGCTCTATCCCGACGTCATCGAATCCGTATCGCACAAGGGACCGTCGGCTACCATCAAGTCCCATCACAATGTGGGCGGCCTGCCCGACAAGATGAACCTCAAGCTGGTGGAACCTTTGCGCGAGCTGTTCAAGGACGAGGTGCGCGCGCTGGGAGAGGAAATGAGCCTTCCACATGACCTGCTCTGGCGCCAGCCATTCCCCGGGCCGGGGCTGGCCGTGCGCATTTTGGGACCAGTGAGCAAGGAGCGCTGCGATCTCCTGCGCCAGGGCGACTGCATTATCGACGAGGAAATTCGCGCGGCAGGCTTGTACGAGAGCATCTGGCAATCCTTCGGGGTGCTGCTTCCGGTGCGCAGCGTGGGTGTGATGGGCGACGAGCGTACCTATGCCAACGTGCTCGCGCTGCGTGCCGTGCATTCCAAGGACGGCATGACGGCTGACTGGGTGCCACTGCCGCACGACCTGCTGGCTACGATCTCGTCGCGCATCGTGAATGAGGTGCGCGGAATCAACCGCGTGGTGTACGACATCTCGTCCAAGCCGCCGGCCACCATCGAATGGGAGTAGGCGTGTACGGGCGGAATGTCGTGGCCGTGGCCGTGGCCGCGACGGGCGCGCGCGAAGCGCGCGGGGGCTGGTGGGGCGGGCTGTCCGTCCCGAAGCCCCCGAAGGGGGTGGCCGGGGTGGCGGTGTTGTTGTGGGTGACCCTCGCCCACGCAGCCGCGCCGGCCCCGCTGGTTCGCTCCCTGGCGGGCGCCGATGTGGACTGGTCGGCCGGCACGGTCACGGCCAGCGCAGGAGCAGCGGCCGACATGCGCATGCCGTCGCCCGCGGCGGCGCGGCCTGGCGCCGAAAGGCGTGCCCGCGCTGCTGCGGTCGAGAAATTGCGAAGCGCCTTGCGCACGATTCCAGTGCGAGGCGGCCAAAAGCTGGAGGAGAAGAAAGTCGAGGCGGCGCTGAGCCACGCGAGCACGACGCGCGTCGAGTACCAGTCGAATGGAGGCGTGGTATTGTGGGTCGGGGTGCGGTTCACGGATCTCGTGGCAAGCGCCACGGCCATGGCCACGAATCAGGCTTCTCTTGCGGTAGTTGCGATGCCGTTGGAGTTGGCGCCACTGCTGGTGAACGGCGGGAAAGAGATCGTCGCGGGACCTGTGCGCTATCACCAGGGACCACCGCCTGCAGGTGCGATCATCTTGCGACGCGATGACCAAGGGCGGTTGTTGCTTCCCAAGGGTTCCGAGTCGGCACTTGATCGACTCGCCGGCGCGCCGGTTGTGATCTACCTTCAACAGATCCTGCCATGACACAGCCTCGTCTTGCGACAGCAACCAAGGGCGCGACGTCCGCGTGCCAGCCACACCTCGGTATTGCTGGGGCTGCCGTGGTACTGCTCTTCACGATGCCGGCAGTTGCGCAGCAGGGGGAGCACGTGGTCACCGCCGAGGCGCCTATTGTCAACGGCAATGCGGTCGTGGCCAGGCAGCGCGCTCTGGCCGATGCGTTTCGCCAGGTGCTTGAGCGTGCCTTTGCGGACCTGCTCAAGGAAAGTGGCGGCCAGGGACAGCCTCTCGCGCCCGGGCTGGCTCAGGTCAAGGCATCATTTGCGAGCCGCGGTCAGCGCTTCGTGCGCAGCTATCGCATTCTCGAAGAGGAGGAAGGCAAGGGCCGCTTGCGTGTGCAGATCGATGCGGACGTGGATACTGCCCTGCTGAGACGGGAGATGGAGCGCGCTCGCGGAGCGACGGCGGGAGAGTCTGCGACGCCGACCGTGCGGCCCACGGGACCGTCAATTCTGGTTGGCGGCGACTTGTCCGACGAGGTCAGCAAGGCGGTGGCGAGAACACTTACTGCTGCCGGTGCCCAGGTCCAATCGACCGCAGTGCGCGACGAGGCCTCGCTGCTGGCAGCGGCTGGTCGCCAGGCAGCGCACGCGCTTTGGTTGGCCGCCACCTCATCCAGCGAAGCGAAGATCAGAGGGGCATCGTCGGTTTCCCTGCGCTGTGAGCTGCGCGCGCGGTTCTTTCCTGCGGGCGCAGGTGCAAGGCCCGCTACTCTCGAACTCACCGAACGGGGATTTGCCCACGACGAGGCCGACGCGCGGTTGGCGTGTTGGCAGCGTGCCGCCGAGGCCCTGGCGCGACAACTGTCCAGTTTCCTTCGGCCAGTTCCCGCGGGAGCGCGCTACCTGACCCTGGATCTAGACGTGGTCGAGCCGGCGGCGCTCATGGCGTTGATTCAGGTGGCGAAGCGACTGGGCGCGGTGAACGCGGCTGAGGTGCGCCACGTGACCACGCGCCAGGCCGAGATACGGGTGTTCACGCGCATGAGCGGCCGTGAAATCGAGGCTGCTCTCATTCGCGACATTGCAGGCCGGTTGCTGGTGACCGAGGTCAAGCCGCCGGCCGATCGAGTGACACTCCAGGTTCGCCTGGCACAAGCCAACGAGCCGCAACCGGGCGCAGGGGCCGAATCGCCTGCAACAAGGCCATGAAATCAAAGATTCTCGTCCTGCTCGTTGTCTCCTTGCTAGCTGGCTGCGCTTCGTTGAAATCCGAGGGCTCGGTTTCGTTCCGAGTCGAATGCAACGTGCCTGACGCCGCCGTGCTGCTCGACGACGTGCCCATGGGACGCGTTTCGCAATGGGCGAAGCCCGATCGCTTTATTCGGCCGGGCTTTTACCGGGTCGAGATTCGTCACCCGAACTACTACTCGCATTTCGAGGAGATCACGGTGGCCGAAGGCGGCTCGGCGCTGGTGAAGGCTCAACTGCACCCGTTGTTAGATTAGACAGTACTGGCGCGAAAGCGGCGGAGCCGGAAGCCCGGGCCGAAAACGGATCCGCAGGCCGCAACCGGATTCGGCCACCGGTTCCGGAACCGGCAATCCGAGCCAGTCACGGACTTCCAAGAAGCGGTACTAGGCGAACTCGACCCGCGCCGGTACTTTGTGCGGCGCCAGGTGTTTGGCGCAGTGATCGATGAGCTGCTTGGGCGTGCAGTGGCCGTCGCGCTGTACTCGGGCGATCACGCGCGATCCGCCGACCTCGTCGTATTCCAAGCGAGCCTCGGCACTTCGCACGTTGGCGAAAGTCTCCAGGCAACCTTCAACCTCGCCCAAAGCCACGCGTCGGCCGTCTACCTTGACCAAGTCATCTTCCCGACCGCAAAGGGTCAGCCGATCATGCCGATCAAGACTGCCGATATCCCCGGTTCGCAACCAGCCATCACTGTGACCACGACCGATGGGTACCTCGCTGCCGTGCATGCGCAGACTGACCAGCGGAACAAAGCTGGACGAGACGCCAGCGCCGCGCACCCAGACCGGTCCGCGTGCGCCGGCTGGCATCGCCGTGCCCTGGCGATCAGCCACGCGAATTTCGACGCCCGCGAAAGGCAGGCCAACCGTGGTGGGATTTCGCCCTTCCAGATCAATGGCCACCGGACCGGTCTCCATGGCTTGGTAGCAAGAGAGAAGGGGCAACTTGAATCGTTCGCGAAAGGCCCGCGCCACGGCGGGGGTGAGCGGTTCGCCCGAGCTGATGCAGCGTACGCGGTGGGATCGGCACGGCTTGGCGGTGGGCATGCGCGCCATGGCGGCGAATAGCGTGGGCGTAGCAGCAACGACATCGGCGCCTTGCTCGGCGAGCAACCTCGCCAGGCGGGCCACGACCGATTCGTCGTCGAGAACCAAGCCGGCGCCCTGGGCCAAGGCCACGCAGAAACCGAGGTCGAATCCTTGGCTGGTGTGGAGTCCGGCGGCCGTGCTCACGCGGGTTGGGGAGTCGATGTCGAGCGTCGAGGCTAGGGAGGCGCCAATGCCTTCAAGCTGGAGGCGCTCGCGCACCACACCCTTGGGATCGCCCCCGGCGTCCAGGGTGAAGAGAACGACTTCGGGGACCGCGTGCAACTTTAGTGGTGTGCGCTCAAAGGTGGCACAGGTGAGCAGTGTGCCGGAGATGCGGCGACGGCTTTCGAGCACGGCGCGCGGTCGTTCGTGGATTCGATCCGTGGGCGACGTGCCTGCCGGAGCCGCAAAGGGAGTCAGGGCGTTCGGCCGGGTGACCAGCGCTCGCAGATGCGTAGCCGCGAAAACCATATTGAGATCTCGTCCACTGAGGGTCGGGTCGAGCGGAACCACGACAGCCTCCAGCTTGGACAACGCGAGGGCCAACACGACGAATTCCGGCACGCTGCCCAGCATGAGGCCAACCCAATCGCCAGCTCCGATGCCGAACCCTCTCATCTCGTTGGCGCGGCGATTTACCCGATGACGTAATCCATGCCACGAGAGGTAGGTGTCCCGGTAGATGAGGGCTTGGCCACCGCCCAGACTCCCCCGTCGCGCGCCTGCGGCGTTGTCAAGCCATTCGTACAGCAACGACATGCATGCACCCAGGACGAAGCAGAGACCAGTGTACTCGTCGTGTCCGACGGAAACAACCTTGCAGCGCCGGGTTGATGGTCAGTTCGGCCAGGCCACCGCCTTCATGGAAGTGCTTGCAACGTGGACAGTGCGCATGACCACACGGTCATACATGTGAGATAATGTGCCAACAAAGCCTAACGTATTCATGCGTCTTTACCAGATCGCGCTCCTGGCCTAACCTGAGATGTCACGTGCCACGGGTTCCTCCAAAACCAGCCGACCGCCTCGTAGATTCCGATCGCGTTCGGGCGAAAACGGTCGTCACTAGCATCAACAAGATAGCCGAACACGCGCCCACCAAGGAGGCGTGCTTGGTGGTCATCTACGGGTCCGATCTGGGCCGCAAGTATAATCTGGAAGCGCCGACGTTGGTGGTTGGGCGCTCGTCCAAGTCTGACATTCAGATCGATCAGGAGTCGGTGTCGCGCGCGCATTCGAAGATTGTGAACACCGGGCGCGCCATCCGGATTCGCGATCTCGGATCGACCAACGGCACCTACGTCAACGACGAACTCATCGACGAACGCGCGCTCGAGGACGGCGATTTCATCAAGATCGGCCGCACCATCTTCAAGTTCCTTTCGGGCGGGAACATCGAGCGCGCCTACCACGAGGAGATCTACCGGCTCACCACCGTCGACGGCCTGACGCAGATTTTCAACAAACGCTACTTCCAGGAATGCATTGAGCGCGAGATCGCACGAGCTCTCCGCTATCGGCGTGAAGTGTCTCTGGTCATGTTCGACATCGACCACTTCAAGCAGGTCAACGACACCCATGGGCATTTGGCTGGTGATGCGGTTCTCAAGACGCTGGCGGCGACGGTAAAGAACAAGATCCGGCGTGAGGATCTGTTCGCGCGCTATGGCGGTGAGGAATTTGCCATCGTGCTGCCCGAGATCGACGGCCACAATGCCCATCAGTTTGCGGAGAAGATTAGGCGCATCGTCGAGGCCACGGATTTCCGATTCGAGGGCGTCAAGATGGAGGTCACCATTTCCCTAGGCGTTGCGGTTCTGGATCAGGAAACCACGGACGTGGCGGGGCTGATCAAGCGCGCGGACGAGCGCCTATACGAGGCCAAGAACGCGGGACGCAACTGCGTCCGTGGCTAACTACCAGCCCCCGTACAGGATCGACATAATGGCCACGGCGTAGCCGAGCAGGTTGATCAGAAAGGGCGGGTCGCGGAGCATCGAGTCGGTGGGGCTTTCGCTGTCCACTTTGCCCTGGACAATCCAGATGAACCGAAGCACGCCGAAGACCACGAATGGCACGGTGAGCGCCAGGCGGCGCGTGCCAAAGAAAGTCAGGGCGTGGGGCGACTGGGTATACAAGACGTAGGCCAGGATGGTCAGGACGGCGAGCAAGTACAGCAGCACGCGCAGCACGTTGGGTGGGTAGCGGTCGAGCACCAGGCGTTGGTTGCCGCCCTTGTTTCCCGCAACACGCAGCTCATGGGCGCGTTTGCCGAACCCAAGGAACGCCGCCAGCAGCAAGGTGCACAGCAACACCCAAACCGATGGGGCGACCGGTATGGCGCAGGCGCCTCCCAGCACACGCAGCAGGAAGCCCGCGCTGATGCACGCCACATCCACGAACGGGACGTGCTTGAGCCAAAAGGAATAGGCGACGTTTTGCACCAGGTAGGCGGCAGCGATGGCCGCGAGTAAGGGGGCAATCAGGTAGCTGCCACCCAGGCCGGCCAAGGCCAGAATCGCGGCGAGCGCCCTGGCGTAGCGTATGGGCAGGGCGCCCGAGGCAATAGGACGCAAGCGTTTCAAGGGATGGGCGCGGTCCTTGTCCACGTCGACAATATCGTTGAACACGTAGACCGCGCTCGACAGCAGGCAGAAGCAGGCCATAGCCAGAACTGCCGACAGCACGGCGTGCGCATCGTCAACCCGGCGCGCGAACACCAACGGCCCCAGCACGAATAGGTTCTTGACCCACTGATGAAAACGGAGGGATTTGAGGACGGCGAGAATCATGGGGCAGGGGGAAGCGAAGTGTAGCGCGAACTGCTCGAAGGTCTATGCTCCGAGGCTACACTAGCCTATTCTAGCCACCTCCCGCGAGGGGGACCTGATGCCCCAGCACGACACCGATCACAGCCCCGACGGCCCCGTGCCGTCCACCCTGGCCGGCCTGACCGACGAGGTGCTGGTGGGGCGTGCCCGCAGCAAGGACGTCGCAGCCTTCGAGGAACTCCTGGGCCGCTACGAAGACAAGCTCTACCGTTTGGCCATGCGTTTCGTCCGCAACGAGAGCGACGCACAGGAAATCCTGCAGGATGTCTTTCTTTCGGCGTGGCGGAACCTGCCGGGCTTCGAAGGTCGGGCGCAATTCGGGAGCTGGATGTATCGCGTGACTGTGAACGCGGCGCTTATGTTCCTGCGTGCGCGCAACCGCCATCCCGAGGTCATGCTGGACGACATCGAACCCGGTGTCTTGCACAAGGCCACGGAACAGTCAGAGCATGGCTCGTCGGAGGATTGGTCGCAGCGGCCTGACGAGCAGTTTCAGTCGGAGGAGTTGCGACGCCACATCCAGGCGGCGGTAGACGCCTTGCCCGATGGGCTGCGCACGGTCTTTCTGGTGCGCGACGTGGAGGGCTTGTCCACCGAGGAGACGGCCGAGCTGCTCAGCCTGTCGCTGCCCGCGGTCAAAACACGCCTGCACCGCGCCCGCCTGGCTCTGCGCGAGGCCATTGGGCAGTACTTCGCGCCGTAGCCTCCGCGCAAGGCCGTTATGAAGATGACGTTTGTCCGGCGGTCGATCTCCGGCCTGGCGTTGCTGGTCGTCTGGCAGACTCTGGTGGCAGAGCACACGGCGCGAGCTGACGCCTGCCAAGATCGCTTCGAGGCCGAACGATCGGCACTTCTGGCCCGAAGAGCGACGCCTGAGGCGGTGGCGCCCTTGGCTGCTCTGGTGCGCATGGATTCCATGCTCAGCCCAGGGCGTCTGGCAGCCGTGTTGCGCGATCTTGTCGAGGGCAAGGACGCGGGCAAGACCGATCCCCTGGTGGCAGCGCAGGCGTCCTACTTGCTTTCCCTTGAGGAAGACCATGCTGGCCAGCACGAGCAGGCAGACGCGCGTCGTCGCGGCTTGGGTTTGCTTCGCGACTTCTGGGTGCTGGGGCCATTCGATGCCCAGGGCCGCAGCGGGCTGGAGCGCGCGTATCCGCCCGAGCTGGCTCTTCCCGATCCGCGCGGAAGTCAGTGTCATCCCGGTAAGACCCACGAAGTCTGCTGGCGCCGGACATCAGTAGAAGTGGCGCGCCAGGGGGCGGTCGTGCTCGGCGCACTCTTGCGTCCAGACAACGATGCGGTCGCATATGCGCTCGCGTACCTGCACAGCGACCGGGCAGGTTGGGCGGCTTTGCGCCTGGGCTCGCCCGGGCCGATCAAGGCATGGCTCAACGGTCGCCCGGTGATAAGTCGAGATGTGGTGCGGCCGGCAGCGCTGGATCAGGATTCGGCGGCTATCTGGCTTCCGCGCGGCGAGAGTGTGTTGTTGGTGAAGACGGTTGTGACTGCCGGCACGTGGCAGATGTTCGTGCGCGTGACCGACCCGCAGGGGGCTGCTCTGCCAGGGGTGACGGCAAACGCAGAGGTTCCTGTCGCCGGCGTTGCAGTCTCTGCGCCACCCGCTCACCCAGCGTATCGCGTGGGGAGCCCGCCGGCTTTGCCGGCGGCGCACCATCGCGGGAGGGTATGGGAACCCTTTGAGGGTTCCCATGTCAGTGACCTTAGGGAGATCTCGCGCTATCGCGCCGAGCACGCCCCGAGCGCCGAGGCGGCTTTGCGTTGGTTGGATTTCGCGCGCACGCTGGATCTCCTGCGCAGCGAGGACAACGAGAGCAAGGCAGCCGAGGTGGCGGCGGGCAGGGCTGCAAATTCAGAGTCAGCTTCCTCGGCGACGCGCTTCACCGCGCTGGTGTTGTTGGGCCAGATAGCCCGTGAGGAGGACGACGCACGACAGGCGTGGGAACGAGCGTTGCCGCTGGCAACGGGGCCGGGCGAGCGGGCGTTGCTGCTGGCGGAACTTGGCGAGCTGGCGCAACGGCAACATCGTCCCGAGGCGGCGCTGCAGCGCTGGCAAGAGGCGGCCTCGGCCGACCCGACATCGGTTCCGGCTCAACTCGATTTGGCGGGTGCGGAACGAGAAGTGGGCCTGTACGCGGCGGCCCTGCGACGCCTCGACGCACTTCCGGTTGAGGCCAAGGGTGTCCCGACGGTGATCGAGGAGCACGCACGAACACTTGAGGCCCTGGGGCGCTTGGCTGCTGCCGAGGCGGAGTGGCGGCACGTGTGGAACGCGCGTCGCTCTGATGCAGAGCTGCTACGCGAATTGGCGGGAGCTGCGCGCCGTCGCGGGGATCAGAGTCAGGCGGCGCAGCGCTATGGCGAAGCGGCAGGCTGGCGGCCCGACCTGCATTTTCTGATCATCGAGCAGGCTCACATTCTGGAAGGTGCGGGGCAGGGCAGCGAGGCCGTTGCGGTGCTGCGCACGGCTCTGTTGCGCTTGCCCGACGAGCCTCGGCTGCACGAGGAGCTTGGTCGCCTGCTGGCGCGACTGGGGCGATCGCAGGAGGCGGCGGCGAGTTTGCGCCAGTCGCTGCGACTGCGACCGCAGCAGCCGGCGCTGCGGCGCTACGCCGAGTCGTTGGCCGTGGCTTCCGACGGGGGGTACCGTCCCGCCGGCGTCGAGGATCTCGCGCGGAGCTTTGCCGCCGACGGCGCGATGCTGAGTCGGCCGGCGGTGCTTTCCCCCGTGACGACCGAGGATGGCGATTCGGCGGTGATTTTGCTCGACCGCCACGTCACGCGCGTCCACCCAAACGGTCTGGCCGACACGTTCGTCCAGCGCATCGTTCACTTGCGCACCGACCGTGCGGCCCGTGACAACCAGGAGGTGCTGGTGCGCTACGTGCCGGGCGAACAGGAAGTGGAGATTCGCGAAGCGCGCATCTTCCGCCGCACCACAGAGGGCGAAGTAGAGGTTTCACAGGCGAGCGGGCGCGATGACCGCGACCTTTCCGAACCCTGGTACGGCCTGTACTACGACGCGCGCGCCGAGGTTGTGAGCTTCGAGGATCTGCGGGCCGGCGACGTGATCGAGGTTCAATATACGGTCGCCGATGTCTCCTACCAGAACGACATGGCTGACTATTTCGGCGAGCTTGCCGTGATCGCCGATGTGCTGCCGAAGCGGAGCTGGGACTACACGCTCATCGCGCCAGCCAAGCGGTCATTCTACTTCAACCAGCCGCGCGTGCCCCGGCTCAGCCATCAAGTCGAACGCCAAGACAACGAGGTGGTCTATCGCTGGGCTGCCACCGATGTGGCACGCGTCGACATCGAGCCTGCCATGCCTGGTCCCACCGAGGTCGCGCCCTATCTGCACATCAGCACCTACCAGAGCTGGCAGGAAGTGGGCCGGTGGTATTGGAGCTTGGTGGGGGACCAGCTGCAGAGCGACCAGTCCATCAAACAGGTGGCGGCCCAGGTCACCGCCGGGCTGCACGGCGACGCGGAGAAGGTCAAGGCATTGCACCGGTTCGTGATCGAGAAGACGCGCTACGTGGGCCTGGAGTTCGGCATCCACGGCTACAAGCCCTATCCCGTCAGTCAGGTGCTCTTGCGTCGGTTTGGCGATTGCAAAGACAAGGCTCTGCTGTTGGTAGCTTTGCTGCGCGAAAAGGGCATCGAGTCCGAGCTGGTCTTGCTGCGCTCGCGCCGGGCCGGCATGGTGGACAGCCAGCCGGCATCGCTGGCCATCTTCGACCACGCCATCACCTATGTCCCTAGTCTCAATCTATATCTCGACGGCACCGCAGAGTTCGCCGGCGTGTCCGAGTTGCCCAGCCAGGATCAGGGGGTGATGGTCCTGCGCGTGGGCTTGGGGAAAACCACGCTGGCACGTACCCCGGTTCTGCCCGCTTCGGCCAACCGCGCGGTACGCGTCTGGAAAGTCGCGCTAGCCGCCGACGGCAGCGCTCGGGTCGAGGAGACGGTGAACGTCAAGGGCCAAGCAGCACAGGAATGGCGCGCGCACTACCAGACGCCTGGCGAACGGCGCGAGCGCTACGCCAAGGTGTGGAACGGTCGCCACACAGGTGCGCAACTTGAGGCGGTGGACATGACCGGCATCGAGGATCGCAATCAGCCGGTTTTCGTGCGGGCCCGGGCCCGGGTTCCGCAATTGGCCCAACGCAACCAGCGTGGCGAGTTTCATTTGCCTTCCAGCTCGCGCGAAACCGACCTGACCCAGACCTACGCACGCCTGGGCGCGCGGCGCTGGCCGTTGGTGCTCGGTTTCCCCTGGCAGCATGAGGAGGAACTCGAGTATCGCCTGCCCGACGGGTTCCGCCTGCTGCGCGCCCCAACTGCGCGCAAGTTGCAGTGCGCTTTCGGTAGTTTCGACTTGCAAGTGGACGTGTCCTCCGAAGGTCGCGTCATCAAGGTGCGATCATTGCTTTCCGTGGAACGCGATCGTATCGCTGCCAGCGAATATGGAGAATTTCGCGCCTTTCTGCGCGACGTTGACAACCTGCTCGGCGAGCCGATCGTCGTCGCAGGGGAGAACACGCGATGAGGGTAGGGGGCAAGCCGGGCCGCGTAGCTTGCGTGTTCCTGATGTGTCTCGCCTGCGGCTGCGCAGGAATCCTGGCCGGAGGTCGACGACTCGACCCCACGAGCGATACGGGCCGCGCATGGCAGGCTCTGGTCGACGGGAAAGCCGACGAAGCGGCGGCGATATTCGGGCGCGTCCTGGTGACGGGCGCGAAACGCGAAGCGCAAAGCGTCGCTCTTTTCGGGGCCGGCAGTCTGGCCTACGAACGGGGAGACGACGAAGCAGCCGTGACTCTCTACCTCGATCTGATCGAGGCGGCGGCAGCAAACGGCGATGCGCGCGATGGCCTGCTGGCCGAGGCAGCGGCTGCGCGTTTACCGCGACTGCTCGGCGAGTTGCCAGACCGGCGTGCTGCTGAAAAGCGAGTTCTGGCCTTGCCGCGCGAGCGCTTACCTTGGCGCGTGCAGTACTTGCTGGCGTCACTTTCCATCGAAATCGCCCGACGACGGGCTGACCCAGATCTGCTGGAGAGCGAGGCGCGCCGCTCGGGCAGTCCTGCCGAGTTGCGCCTGGTCGGCGTGGCCGGCCGCTTGCCGTACCTCGATCTCCTATCCAACGAAGTTCGGCCGGCGAATCCGGCACGCACACTGGCGCGGTCAGGCTGTCAGTTCACCACGCCCAGCACCGATGCGTTGCCTGGCGTTCGCGTGTTGCAATCCGAGGTCGACGTGCGCGCCGGTCACTACCAGCTCGTCCTCGACTATTCGGGGCCCGCGTTGCTGCGCGTGGACGGCGGCCCCTGGCATCACCATGGCGACTCGCCCGAAGCGTTTGGCCCGCGCTGGTCAGCGCAGTCGGTCACGCTCAGCGATGGGCGGCACCGGGTGGAACTGCGCCTCGGCAGTCGCGGCGGCAGCGTAGAGGTGGGCTTGTTGCTCGCTCCAGCTGCCGGCCGCAAGCAGCTCGACCGAGAAAACTGGTCGGACGGTTCTGCGCTGGAAGAGGCCGTATTCGATCTGGCGGCAGCTATGTCTGCACATCTGGCCGGCGATGTGGACCAGGAGCTGGTGCATACCGCTGCCCTCGCCCAGCGTCCCCACTTTGCGCTCGGTCTGTCTGCGGCTGCACGCATGTCCGAATTGGATCCCACGCGACCCGAAAACATGAGCCGTGATTCTGCACGGGCTCTGCACTTGCGCGCGGTGACCGTGGACCCGCGCATGGCGCGGGCGTGGTTGGACCTTGCGCGAATGGAACTCGACAACGACCGGCCGCGCGAGGCCGCCGAGGACGCCCAGCGAGCGCGAAGCGCGGCAGTCGACTGGTGGCCGGCGGCTCTGCAACTGGCAGATGCTCTGCGCGCGCGTGGGTTGGAACGCGACGCCGACGCAGCCTTGGCAGACGCCGTGGCGCACGGGCAAACAGGGCACGGGGCGTGTGCGGCCATCGAGGCGGGGCTGCACCGTGCGGAAGAGCGAGCCATGGTCGGCGAGCAGGAACGACTGGCCAAGCTGCTGCTTCGCTGTGATGCGCAGGCTGAGGCACCTGTACAATGGTATCGCCAGCGCGGCGATGCCACTGCGGCGGAGGCGGTACTGGGGCGTATGCGGCCCACCAGCGCCGACCCGGCGTGGGTTCGTTCGGAATTGGCGGCGCTGCTCTTGCAACGGGGAGAAGCCGCCGCTGCGGCTTCGGAATTGCAGGCTCTGGTCGACTGGTCCCCGCGTGACAGCCAGATGCGCCTGCGCCTGGTCGATGCTCTGCGGGCCGCCGGAGCGGAGAAACAGGCGCGCGCCGCACTGGCAGAGACGCTGCGGCTCTTTCCGGGAAGCGGTGCCGTTCGTCAGGCGGCGCGCATCGCTGGTCTGCCTTTGCCGCTCGACGAATTCCGGTTGGACGGCGGTCAGATAATACGCGACTTCGTTGCGTCCGGCCATCGCTACCAAGCCCCGGCGGTGGTGGTGTTGGACCGCGCGGTCGAGCGGATCTTCCCCGATGGAGGGCGCGCCAGCCTTACCCACACCATCACGCTGGTGCTGAGCAAGGAAGGCATCGAACGGGCGGGCGAGGTTTCTGTGCCGTCCGGGGCCGAGGTGCTGGCATTGCGCACGCGCAAGGTTGACGGGACCATCCGTGAGGCCCAGGAGATTTCTGGCAAGGCCACGGTTTCTGCCACCGATGTGGCGGTGGGCGATTTTGTCGAGTGGGAGATACTTGAATACAAGCAGCCGGCCGAGGCGTTCGCTCCGGGGTTCTTGGGCGAACGATTCTACTTCCAGTCATTCGAGGCGCCTCTGGATCGCAGCGAGTACATTCTCGTGGTACCGAGCGGGATGTCCGTGGATGACGATCGGCGGGCCGGGGGGGCCGCGCCAACGTCGGGGCCTGGTCCCGACGGCACCCGGGTGTTGCGTTTCATCACGCGACAGATGCCGCAGCTTTTTCCCGAGCGATCGTCGTTTGCTGCAGAGACCTGGATTCCCTCGGTTCGAGTGTCGAGCGGCGTCGATTTGGCGCGCTGGTCGCGCTTCCTGGCCGACCGCTTGTACACCGTGGCGCGCATCTCGCCTGACGTTCGGCGGCTGGCTGCGCAGATCAAAGCCGAATCCGTCGCCGCACACGCGACGATTCCCGAGGCCATCACCCGCTGGGTGACCCAGCACATCGAGCCTGAGGCCAGCTTGTTCGAGCCAGCGACGGTGTCGCTCGGTCGGGGACAAGGAAACCGCGCGGCCATTGTGGTGGCGCTGGCGCGCGCGCTGGGGCAAAAGGCGGAATTGATGTTGCTGCGTCCACTCACGCGTGCGCCGGCGGCGGCGCCGGCAACGCCGCAAGAGCTGGATGACTTCAGCGAGGCGCTGGTTCGCCTGCCCGACCCTGAGGGAATAGCTCGCTTCTTTGATCCGCGCACGCGGCGCGCCCCCGTGGGCTATCTTCCGCCGGCGTTGGCGGGCGCGCCTGGCTTCGTGGTTGGTGATGATGCGCTGGCCCTGGCCCGCAGCGTGATGCCGGACGGTCGTCACGTGATCATGAAGATGCGATTGGCGGCTGATGGTAGCGCGGCCGCCAGCGTGACAGAGGCTCTCAGCGGCTGGCCGTCGCTGGAGTGGAGCGAGATCGTGGAACGGGCGGGCCAGGATCGAACCAAGCTGCGCCAGGAGTTCGAGCAACGCTGGCTGAGCCAGCAGTTTCCGGGCGCAGGCTTGGGTGAGCTTTCGGTGCAAGAGGATCCGGCTGGAGGCAAACTTGTCAGCTACACCCTGACCAGCCCGCGCATGGGCACGCGCACAGGCAACATTCTTTGGCTGCGCCCGGGCTTCTTCCTGTCGCAACCGGGGCGGCGCTACTTCACCGAGTCGCAGCGTCGGACGCCCTTGCAACTTGGCTACGATGTGCCGCTCTTGCTGGAGGCTGACATTGAGCTGCCGGCAGGTGCGCAGGTGCTCGATCTGGGATCGAGCGGGAGCATCACGGCCGGCGAGGCGCGCTTCTCGGAGGAACGCCAGGTGCAGATCGATGAAGCTCGAGGCGATGTGCCCGCATCCGCGCACTTGCTCATGCGGCGGCGCTGGCAGCTTCCGCTTGCGCGCGTGTTGCCCGCTGACTACGACGAGATAGCCAGCAACCTGCGACAGGTGGATCCCCTGGAACAGGGCGAGATCCGCGTCGAGGTGCGGACGGGATTTGGCAAGTAGTTGCAACCGAGCATCGCGAAATCGCCGCCCAAAGCTCCCTCTCGCTCCTGGCCCGCAGGCGCGCTAATCTCCGGCCACTTCACCATGGCTGCCTTTGTACCCGACCGAGCCCACTTCCTCGACCTCGCCCGCCAGGGGCGCTTGTGCTTCGTCTATCGCGAGTGGCTGGCCGACGCGGACACACCGGTTTCGGTCTTTGCCAAGCTGGGCCGGGGACCGTACTCGTTTCTGCTCGAGAGCGTGGTGGGCGGTGAGAAGTGGGCAGCCTACAGCTTCGCTGGCGTGCGGCCGCGTGCCGTGATTCGTGCGCGGGGCACCCAGGTCGAACGCCTGCGACCCGAAGGCGACGGGTTCGTTCTGGAAGAAAGTGTCACCGAAGCCAACCCGCTCGACTATGTCAGCCGCACCTTGGCCAGCTTTCCGCCCGCGGTTCCGCCCGGGCTGCCGCGCTTTTTCGGCGGAGCGGTGGGCTGGCTGGGCTACGACGCCGTTCGGCGCTTTGAACGCCTCCCCGAGCATGCGCCCGACGAGCTGGGACTGCCCGACCTGTGCTTCGCGCTGACCGACACCGTGGTGGTCTTCGACAACCTGCGCGGCACCATCAAGGTGGTGGCTTCGGTCGACGTGGCGGGGGTTGATCCCAACCGCGCCTACGACGAGGCTTGCCGCAAGGTGGACGAGATCTTCGACCGGCTGGCCAGGCCCAGCCGCGCCCTGCCGCTGCTCGATGTTAGGTCTGCCTCCGCATCGACGTTGCGGCCTGTGGCTCGCACCAGCCAGGCCGACTATCAGGCAGCTGTCCGTCGCATCCAGGAGTACATCAAGGCAGGCGACGCGTTTCAGGTGGTGCTTTCGCAACGCTTCGACGTGGCCCGCGACGGGGTGGACCCGTTCGACGTGTATCGCATCATG